>Ga0302132_10000172_pt1 | contig 33803 bp, 35 predicted proteins | sample CB9_321_MG_FD_203113 | JGI IMG/M metagenome (GOLD analysis project Ga0302132, IMG submission 203113) | Marine microbial communities from Western Arctic Ocean, Canada - CB9_32.1 | ecosystem: Environmental > Aquatic > Marine > Oceanic | place: Canada: Western Arctic Ocean | collected 2017-09-19
GTTCCTGCTTCGTCTGAGTTTAATGTAATAGTTGAATCACCGATGTTAACACAATTAGAAGTAACTATTGTGCAAGCACCATTAACTGTAAGATTTCCGTCTATTGTTAAATTGCAAAATGTAGGACAACTAGTTGTAGCGACTGTTTGAGGAATTGATACTGCTCCACTTACTACTGTAACACCAGTGCCACCTGTTATTGCGGTTTGAGCTCTTACATCAGTATAATAGCAATTTGTTCCTTCAGATAAATCAGTTGTCGATTTATTACCAAAGTCAGTATCAAAAGCGGCTGAACTATAACCTGATGTAGTGTCGCACCAAGCAAAAGCACTTCCTGTCCATATAAGATTTTGATTAGTACCCGGACTTGCTGGAATATCACAAAGACTTGAAATTCCAATATTAAAATTACCACTACTAGGAGAACATAATAATGTGCCGCCAATTGTTACACTCGTTGTTTGGACACCAATTGAATATACACATTTCCATTGGTTTGAATTATTTCCAGTTCCTTCTAAACCAAGACAATGGACATTATGTTGCTCAGGTACAATATTTTGATCAACATGTTCCAGCTCATAAAATGTTCCGCCTTCTGTTTTTTTAGGTTTATTAAGGTAGTTAATACCAGGATTAAAATATGAAAAAGAACTCACTCACTAACCTCCCAATGCTATAGCAAAAGCAATTGATGTTTCATCAATTTTGTCTTGAAGGGTAACACCATCCGGTAATGATACAACATGTTGCCAAGCACCATTGTAATGTTCTAAGTTATCATTATCACTATTGTAACGTAATGATCCATTTGTTGCAACACCAGTTTGAGCTCGCCCAGATGTAGTTCCAATTGGTACTATTATAGCACCGTTTTGATCCACTGTCAATACTTGACTACTACTACTAATGTTATTTGTTTGATGATTTAAATGTATTGCCATGTAGTGTCCAATCTATAGCAATATTTATGAGTTGCTTATCCTAACACCAAATTCATTACTAAATGAATTATAAAGAAATCTATTATTACTTCCATTTATACTTCTAGAATTAGAATAATCGTTATCATTGCCTGTAGAATATATTTGGTTTGATCCAGTTTGTGCAATAATATATGCTTTAAGTTGTGCTGGAGTAGCATGGGGATTTGCTTGTAACATTAATGCACCTACTCCACATACTTGTGGGCTTGCCATGCTAGTTCCTGTAATATTACCTATTTTATAATTAGAATTACCTGGATAAGTTCCATCACTATGAGCATTAGTATTACTAAAAGAGCTCATGATATTTGAGCCTGGTGCCCATACTGAAACTCCTGGACCATTTTCACTACTACTTGCTTTTTGTTCTAGTCCTCCAGAATGAGTATTACTATCTATATTGCCTACTATATTAGCGTCATCACCAAATGGAGATCCACCTCTATTATAGTAATTGGTAGAGGAATCAGACTTAGTAAAATAATTATTGTAATCGGTCCCAGCTGATATATCTATTTTTTGATAACTATTTCCTGCGGCGATACAAACATGAACACCTGCGTCGGTTAATTCTTCTACATCTGTATCTACACTTGCAATTCTAGTGACATACCTGTATCCTGCCCATGTATAAGAGCCAACCATGCCTTTACTAGTATCCCTGCTTGTACTAGTCCATGCTGTTCCTCTATACACACCGCTTACAATACTTGTAAAATACGATCCATATCCCCAACTCATATTAACAATAGTTGGTCTTTTATATCCTGTTGCAGGATCTACACTTTTACTATTGTGCCATTCTTTTATAACATCAAAACAATCTGATATACTAATACCTGTGCCTGAATCTCCACTACCTTCAATACCACCTACTTTAAGAGAATATACTTTAGCATTTTTTGCCCAACCGTAAGTTAAACCTGCGGCTGTGCCTGCGACATGTGTACCATGTCCATCATAATCTCTATAATGATTACCACTTTGAGTTCCAGTTACTCCACTTTCAGTATACCAATTTATTTGTTGAACTCTGGTATAGCCATCAGCATCATTAAATTCAGGATGGTCTACTTGTAAGCCAGAATCTTGAATAACTACATCAACTCCTGTACCATCTAAATGATATGTGTAATCTCCTGAAACAGTTGTGTTTGTGCCATATGCAGAGTTTGTAGAATCAATACATCGTCTCATACCCCAATTAAGATAATTTCCAGAATCACTAGTAGTTTTTGTAAAATCTCCAGATTGTCTTGCAGTAAGTCCAATTTCTATATCATCTCTGTCTTGTGGTGGGATTTCAACATCTATAACTCTACTATCATTACGTAATGCTATTGCTTCTTCTTTAGTTAATGCATAGTGGGTATTTCGTTGTGAAGCTAGTCTAGGATTAGCAACATCTACTGTTCTATTAGGTATGTCGCCGGCGCCTGTTGAGGCAATCATTTCTTGATTAAATTGATCGTATTCAACGCCTTTTTTAAGAGTTACAATATATTCTTTTTCATCCATTAATGTAGATCCGCCCATGCACCATTGGCATATGCTTGTACTTTATTATCTGTTGTATTGTAAATTAAATCGCCATTTGCGGCTGTTAATGCATTTCTAGTAGTAGTTGTAAAACTTGCAAGTCTAAACGGTGTATCTGTAACAAGCACCCTATTAGTAGCATCAAGTTCAATATTTGAACCTGAAGATATAGTTGTTGTACTTGCGCCTACTGACATAAAACAAGAAGTAACACACATTGTTGGAACAGTAATTGTACCACCAAACCAAGCATCACACACAACACCTAATCCACCTGTTGATTGTAAAGCACCTGTGGCTGTACTAGTTGAATTTGTTGTATCAGTAACACAAACATATCCTGTTGCGTAACTTAAATTATTTCCAGTACATGTCCAATATCCTGAACCACCACCACCGCCTGAAACATTTGTTAATGCTGATCCGTCACCAACAAAACAAGTAGCAGTAACATTTCCGCCAGCATAAACATCACACACAACACCTAAGCCACCTGATGATTGTAAAGCACCTGTGGTTGTATTAGTTGCGTTTGTTGTGCCTGTAGCATGAAGATTTGATGCACTTGAACCGGCTGATTGTGATCCACAAACAGTTAAATCACCACAAACAACTAGATTGCATCCAAGCCAAGTATCACAAGCAACACCTAAACCACCACATGTAATTAATGCACCTGTTGTCGGACTAGTTGAATTTGTAGTAGATGAATTAGTAATAGTACATGTACTAATATTAGTAATAAATGCACAATACCATTCTTGTGTTGGTGATCCTAAACTATAACATGCACTTTCATTAGGTATAATATCAGAATGTATATCTCCGCCGAAGCATATCTGATCCGTATCTGCATCACCAATTGTAACGTTTCCTTGCGCGGTAATATTACCTGTTGCGTTAATGTTTCCACCTATACAAACATCACATGCTACAGCCATTCCGCCATTAACAACAAGAGCTCCAATACCTGCCCCTGTAGAATTTGTTGTACATGATAATACTAAACTGCAAGTGCAAGCATTTGCGGCGTTTAAATAATAATCGTCTGTAACTTTAACTGTTGTTTTCATTTATAAACCTAATTTAAATCTTGCCAGGCTGATCCATTATATACTTTTAACTTGTTATCACCATTATTGTAATACACCCAACCTGCAGAAGGTGTACTTGGATGACTAGCTAACCCGGTAAAACATACTGTACCTGCTAAGGTTAAACTTGCAAGAGTGCCGACAGTTGTAATAGTTGGTTGTGCTGGGGTTGTAACGGTCGCCGCTGTTCCTGTTGTATTTTGATTCCACGTAGGTACTGTTCCCATTTTAGTATAATCAATTCCAGCAGATGCATTAATATCTGCATCAACAATACAACCGGCAGTAAGTGATGCACTAAGAGCAACATTAGCAGTACCATTAAATGAAACTGCCGTAGCAGTTATATCGCCTGTAACTGAAAAATCTCTTGGAGTTGTAAGACAACAAGCTGAATCGGATATACCACCACTTGATGATCCAGCAGTTGTAGCACAACATACTGAAAAATCACATGCTAATACTTTTTTATATGCATTATCTGTTGCATCAACAACTAGCAAATAATCATTATTGCTATCAATTGTAGCACAAGTTTGACTGCATATAACAGATGTTTGAACTACTGTACTTCCATTCGCGGCTAAAGTAATATGACCTGAAACTGGTTGAGATGTAAATGATGCTCCACCACCTATTAACAAATTTCCACAAGTTGCTGTGGCTGTACCTACATCACTTAATCCAGTAAGATTTATTGCTGGAGAAACCCAGGATGAACTATTATAAAATTCTAAAACATTGGAAGTTGTATTATATCTTAGTGCGCCTTCTTTTAATGAAAAACTTGCGTGGGTACGTTCAGCGTCTGTTCCCTTTGGGATGGTTATATTATAACAACTATCAATTTCTAAATTGCTATTTTCATATGGAACTAAAATGGAACTCATAGTCTTTATCTTTGATACTTTAACTAATTTAAATTATTTATCAAGAAAATCAAGTCGTAAAAAAAGGTACTGCCGAAGCAGTACCTTGTTTATAGTTTAGCTTAAATGAAGCTAAGGTTGGTTGTATTAATACCAATTTTTGCAAGATAATCACCTGCATTACCTAAGGAACTGGCCATATTCGACAACTCGACATAACCGTATCGAGTCATAAAACTTACGACTGGTTCAAAGGAACTTGGATCAAGTACGACCCCAGAACTCATTAGCGGTATGTATGGGCAATAAAAACTTGCGGCATCCATTTCGCCTGGTCCTTTATAACCAACTAACACGTCTGTTGCGTCTGTTGCATAAGCATTGACATAAACACGTACTGAACTATTCAGTGTTCCAACAAATTTTGTATTGGTTGGTGCTTCAAATGTACCTTCAGTTGTTCTTGCGAACGCTGAAGTTGTAGCACTTTGCAGAACTGTTAATGCAGTCGGACTGACAATAACAAAGTTACCTGCACCACGACGTGTGCGTTGAGCGATCAAGTTAGCGGCTCTATTAACTAGAACTGCTAAAGCGGCATGCTCATCACCAACAAACGTGGCTGTACCGGAAACTGCACCTTGGTCGTATGTACCAATGGCTGTTCCAGCTAATGTTCCAAGGCTGCTCAAGATTTCTTGATCAATCTCAGTGGTTATTTCTTGAGCCAAAGCAGCCATAATTTCTGCTTCAACATCTAGACCGTGCTGTGATTGTGCATCTTGTGCGGCTTCAAAAGTCCAACGTGCGGACAGTCTACGCGACTTCGCTTCAACTGTTTGCTTCAAGATTTGGATGGACATTCTGTTACCAGCTATTCCTTCTAAATCGGCTGTTGGGCTAGGTGCGGCACTTGAGGCCGGTGCACCTGAATAATTTGCGGCAATATCAAAGGGACTAAGTGCTTCGCTACCTGCAGTGGCACCATTGTCAGTGTCAGCGTAACGTACTCTTAGTGTGTGAATTTGCGCGACGGGTCCACTCATTGGTTGGACTCCGATAATTTCGTTAGCAATAACGGTAGGCATTACCCTGCGTATAACCGGAAGAATAACTTTATTCAACGTTGCGACGTTACCTGCGTTTGTAGAACCTGCAGTAGCGGATTCCATTAAATGCTGTCGTGTGTTTTCTAAAGTTGTTTCCATAACAACTTTTTTGTTGCCTTCCAGACCATCGCAGAGAGCCTCTTTAGTTTGTTGCCAATTTGACTCAAAAATTGCGTCTGCCATATATTTCTCCTACTTTATTTTATTTCATACCTGCTAATTTTTGCAGATTTAGTATTTCAGCTTTTGCATCACTGGTTTCTGGATAAATGTGAACTGGCCTATTGCCGGTAATCACAGTTCGCCTTGTTGATTGCGTTTCTGATTGAGTTTTAATTTTAGCGTCTTCTGTAAGTTTTTGCTTATTCTGCATTTTCTTTGCAGAAACAGCAGTTTCCTCATTTAATACGCCAGGCAAGTACTTTTGAAAAGATCCTCTAAGTTGATCTGTTTGAATACTTTCTAACAGTTCTCCCATAAGAGTTCTTTTACCCTTTGCCAGTGGGCTTAATAATTCGCTTAAAAGTTTTTCACGTTGTGCTGTGTCTTCTGCGATTTTAATTTTAGCATTCGACTTTTTAATTTCGACTATTGCTTTTTCTAGAGTGCCATTACTTTCACCAAGTTTTGTCTCTAGCTCTGTTACCCTGTTTTGATATTTCTTGACTTCTGTGCCGTCTGCAAGATAACTTGTTAAAAATTCTGCCGCGAAACTTTCGAAAATTTTTCTTCCGAAGTTATTTTGTTTTGCGGACTCAATATCTTCTTTAAGTGCTCCTACTTCAGCTCTTAAAGCGCCACTGATGATATTTTCTACTTTTTCAGCGGCCTTTTTAACAAAGTCACGTTTTGTCTCGGCAATCAAAGCCTTACCTTCTTTAACCAATTTAACTCTTTGCTCTACAACAGCTCGTTTATCTGTGTGAAACTCATTAAGCTCTTTAGAAATATTGTTAACAACAAAACTTTCTAATTTCGCAAAGTTATCACCACTTGTTTTACGATCTGTGCGAAGATCTTTCACTTCTTTAGCAAGGGCTTCGGTTACAAATTTATCAAGAACATCTACATGTGAGCCAACAGCCTTCGTATACTTTACTCGGCTATCAACTAATCCTTTTTTGTCCTCGGCAAGCTCCTCAATTTCTGCTTTAATCGCATCCGATAACATGTGATCCATTGCTTCAACGATTTGACCTTTATCATGTTCATATCGTTGACTAAACTCTTCACGCAATTCAGCTTTCATAGCTTCTTTTTGTTCAGTTAGTTTAGAATCCCACGCTTCCTGGATTTGACCTCTAGCATCCTCGGAGAGTGCCTCAGAACTTAACAGGTCCTCAATTGCATTTGCCATAAATTTCTCTCCTACTTGTTGAGTTCTTTTATGAACCCAATTATGTGTTTCTGTAAATGTTGTTGAGCTCGTCTGTCGTGCGTTGTTGCTTCAGCTAACTTAGTTAGAACATCAGCACCCTGCATATTATGCAAAGCCTCATAAATGGGCTTTGGATATGCCTCTGGCGCACTTGGTTGAGCAACTATATCTACAGTTACAATTTCAAAATCACTTACTTTGCCGGATTCGCCAACGTTGCCGCTTCCTCTAGAGGAAACACCTAGTTTGACGCCCGACTCAAGTAATGTTTTTATGATATTACCCATAGGCGTTGGTAAAATTTTAAGTTTACCTACTCCGTCCGAGCCTTTCATACTCATTTCAGTTATCATGTGGCTCACCCGATCTAAATTAACTGTTAGATCATCTGGATGGTCTGCCTCACCTAAAACTGAAAAACCTTTAACAATCTTTTCTTGCAGAGATTTAACTGCGGTTGCAATTTCATTAATTGGGTATACTCGCGAATTTTGATTTTTAACATCACCTTGTATAAACACACCATTCATGTAAAGATTCTTTTCAGATCCTTCACCTTCCTGGATACTCTCTACACTTAGCTTTGCTTGTTCAAAACTCAATCTTTCAACTAATTTCATTGTTTATCCTTATGAACCAATTGGACTTGTTTTATTGTCCGCGCCTTCACTGTTTCCCGGGGCTGACACATCTGATTGTGACTTGCCGGCTTTTCCACCAGGAACATTTACGTTACCTGCTGAATCTTCTGAAACAGATGGAGAACCGTGATCGCCTTCTGAGCCATCATTTACTTTAACAGCGGTTCCGCCCATATCATTTTTACCTGCTATGGGTGACTTTTTATTATCTGCTGTATCAGTATTACTAGGATCTGCTACGGAGTTCATTGATGCGGCCTCTTCGATTTCTTCGAAATCTTCTTCAACTGTATCCTTAACTTTGGATTCAAATTGTTGACCTTCAATTTCTGGTTCCATTTCTGGTTCCATGTCCATTGGCATTTCTTCGTCAGCTGGTGCTTCATCTTCACCGCCAATTAATCCCATAAACTCAGCTTTCAAACGATCTAATGCTTCTTCAGCATCAACAAATGCTTGGTCTACTTCTGGATCGCCTGTTTCACCGTCAACATCAGCTTCGGGCTCTACTTCCATATCCATGTCCATTGGCATTTCGTCTTCTTCACCATCTTCGCTGTACATTTCTTCTGATTCAATCTCTTCGATATCATCATGCACAGGTTTAGAATGTGACATATCGTTAGTAAAATCTTGTTCTGGATTCCTAACAATTGCTTCGTCTATATCTTTATCTTCCTTAACTTCGTCGTCTTTAGATTCATCAACTTCGTCGTCATCTTTCTTTTCATCAAGAATATCGTCTTCAGTTATTTCATCTTCAGTAACGAGGTTTTCATATATGCCTCGTGCCTTTTCCACGAATACATCGTGAAGCAGGTCGCTTGCTTTGTCTGTTTCCTCGTTTATAATATATTCGAGGACTTTTTCTAATTTATCTCGTGTAGTCATAACAACTCCTGAAAAATTGCGTATATGTTATTTAATATAGTAAATCAAAAAGGGGTATAATTGGGTCAAAAACGACAAGTTTTGACAATTTTGAGAACTTTTTGAGTTTGTAATTGTAAAATTGATTATAATTCTTTTATAATTTGTTTGTTAATTGCTATTTCTTTGGCAAAATTATCCATTAAAAAGGTATGAACAATTTCTTGACTATATAGTCCGTGTACAAATGCTCCATTAGTTTCGCTGTTTCGTTCTATAACTAGTTTAAGTATTTTAGCTATCATTTTATATATGTTAATATATTCTGGATAGTGTACACCTGCATGTCCAAAATGTTGAGATATTAATTCCGTTATTAGTTCTTTGTTTTTAACTGTATCTTTCATATCATCAAAATATTGTCCTAAACGACCACTGTTATAAAACAACCCTTCACATAATTTTGTTGTGTCTAAAATATTAGCAGATAATAATGGATAGTCATAATATTTGTTTAACATTATGTATGCGTTAATATATTTTTGTAAAAGTTTAATATCAATGTTTAATCCTAACCGAGTTGTTAAATTATGAACTTTATTAGCATCTATTATATGCGACATAGGAAATTCAATAATTTTGTTTTTTCTTTCTTCAATAATTTGCAAGTGAGCAGGATCTGGAAAATCTCGTAAAGAATAGTCTCTAATCCATCTTAAGCAATCCCATAATATTATTGTTAGGAGTTTAACATAATCTCTTTGTTTATAAAATAGCCACTCGCGTGTCTCTTTCTTTTGTCCGTATAATTCTGATAGTACTTCTTCATCTCTTCTAGCTGATCTTTCTAATTCTTCTGGACGAACATCTTTTGTATGTTCCTCATCTATGTGTTCAGTTAAATGAAACCATTGCCGATCTATTATTAATTTTATAATTTGAAGGTTAGTAAAAGATTCTTTATCTAAATAAACATGTACAAGATATCTGTTATCTTGTAGAAGAAAATCAATTTTATCATCTTTGTATATATGTTGAGCGTGAGTAAAATATACATGCTTTACATTGCCTTTTTCTTGCTCAAGCATTTTTTCAAAATATAATATATCGTTTACAGATACAGGCGGGCTCGCATTAATGGTATTAGTTTCAGGATCAATCTCATTTGCTATATCAGGCCTTACACGGTCCAAATAATGATCTTTAAGGGATTCAGATAAATCTTCAAAATTAATATTTGAATGAGCTATAACTTTTGATGTCATAAAATTTTCAGGTTCAAATATTTCTGAAAACCGCATATTGTAATCATTTGAATCTTGAAAATATACATCAGGACTAAATTGTAGAAGTCGAACTAGAAAGTTCGCGGAGCGGCCTGCGTTAGCAGTAACTAATATATTATTGTTCAGCATAAAAAATTATAGTGCTGATTCAGGTGCGGGTCTTGAATAAATTTTATCAAAGAAATCTTTGCGTTTTGCAAGATCAGCTTTTTTGATTTCTTGCATTTTTCTCAATTTATTTAAATGTCGTAAGGTTAGTTTGATTTTGCGTGTATCAGACGGCTTTTGCTTTGTTAACCTATCATCGTCAGCGTCATAATATTCTACTAAATTAGTTAAATTCATTATATTCCTCTTTCAGGTGGTGGTCCTTCTTCTGGCGGCGTGCCAGATATTGGGCTTTCTTGTCCTGACATATCAGGCGCCATTTCTGCTTCTGCTTCTGCTTCGGGCTCTAGACCTGCCATTTCAGTATCAACAGGTCGTACTCCTACTGCACTTAAATTATCTGCGGCTTCAACTTGACCGTCATCGGAACCTGCAACTACTGGATTTTCTTCAGCCCACATTTTTTCATTTTCAACAATTTCATCTTCATTAAGATTTAAATATTTTTTAAGTGTAAACCTACGTGACAAAAATGGTGCTTCTGATAATGCTCCAAAAATATTTGCTCTTTGTTGATTAAGTTCTAGTTCTCGATACTCTGAGAAACTTTGTGGTTCTACAAATACTAAATCAAATAACCCACTATCAACATTAACTCCTCTAAACTTTAAGAACAATTTAAACTCTTTATCAAATTCAGGCGCTACTAATGATTGCAATCGCTGACAATATTTTGTAAATCTAAATTCTTGTATAAATGCTGTTCCTACTCTTCCATCTACATAACTAGCAGTTCCATCATCTGGGCCTGTAGGAAGGTAAGAACTAGGAATCCGTAATGCCCTAAGCATTTTATTTGTAAAGTATCGTAAATCATCAATCTGTCCTAAATTCTCGCCTCCTGGCAATGTTTCAACTTTTGATCCTCGTCCTTCAGCAGTTTGTGCAAAGAAATAATCTTCCATAACACTAAGTGGATTATAACTAGCATCAACTACAGTTGCGCCACCCCCGGTACGTGATGGAATACGTCGTTGATGTATTTCATTTTTAACACGTTCCACAAACCCCATCGCTTTATGTGATGGCATGTTTCCTACGTCAATGTAAAATACACGACGCTCCGGGGCTCTTTGTACTCTGTAAATTATAATAGCATCTTCTAATAGTTCTTTTTGTTTATATGTTTTAAAAACATGATCTAATATACTTTGACCAAACGGCCAATTTACATCTAACCCTTCGGTTAAACTTAAATGAACTACATGTTCTGCATCTACACCGTATTCTTTAATTTGATCAGAAAGTGCTGATGATTGCATATTATTAAAATTATGCTGTTGGACAATACCGCCTTGTTGCATTGTCTGCATACTAGAATAATTATCTGAGTGTGCTATAATTTCACTAGCAGTTTTTTCTTGCAGGTTTAATTGTAAATTGCGTATAACATATTGTTCAATTTCTTTACCTTTTGCTTCATTTATAATTGCTTTAGAAACATCAGCAGGATTAACCCAAATCCATTCATATGTTTCGGGATCACGAATAAAAAATTGATCACCATATTTTAATGTACTACGTATCATGCGCCATAAACGTGTATCCCAATCATTAATGTTTGTCCATTGTTTTAATGATTTTTTAAGTACATCAATTTCAGCTTCAGTGGCTTCATCTTTAAAATTAAATTCAAAAGCCATATGATCGTTGTCACGTTGTTGCGTACAAAATTCAGACAATGTATCAAGTGCGGCATTTACTTCGCTGTCAACATCTATCTGATCATACTGCATATAACGTTCAACACGATTAGGTTGTCCTGTATAAACTTCAGGTAACCAACTATGAAACCTATTATGTGTAGCAGACGGTCCACTACTACCAACCGTCTTTGCTTCTAATTTTTGTATGTCTGCACCTCTAAAGTGCTTTCGCCATCCGGCCATGCTATTTCTCTTGTTATAGGTTTTCTTTTAATAGTTCTTTTAAACTATTTATTGCTATTTTAAGATCGTTTATTTCCTTAGAAATAAGTGCAGAAGCTGGACTTAACGCTCCGCTAATTGATTTGCCAATACTAGCAAATATATCTGGTTCTTGTGCATTTATTTGGGGGGCTGTTACTGTTGGAGCAGTATTGTCATGTGGTGAACCATTACCGGCCCACGTATTATACGCATCAGGTAATGTAGCAAATGGTGTTGCTCCACCTACATGAGCTAAAGAGCTCTGCACCCATTGTGTCATATCCATACCTAAAAATTTTATAAGATCTTGTGGTATGCCTCCGGCCCACTGGTTCATCTGTTTCATACTCTCAACGCCAAAGTTTCCAGCAATAACAAGTAATGAATTTGCTGAACCACTAATTTGTGCAATAATTTGTCTTTGAAAGTTTTCTAAAGATAACAATACATCTTTATCTGTACTTTCAAGATGGGCTTTCTGGTTTTTTCTAGCGACATCAAGTTCTTTGGTTGTCATTTCTTTAAAGTCAGATGCGGCAGTAGCGGCCATGTTCAACCCCTCATGTAAGCCTAACATTACAACGTCTACGCTGTCAGCGGCTTTTACCATTTCTAAACCTAATGAGTTAATTGCACCTCCAAGTTGCTCCTTATCCCCTGATCCTAAAGCCTTAATAACAGCCTGTATTTTTGTAGGATCCGTTACACCAGCTAATTTTTGCAATTCTTCGGCTACTGCTAACCCTCCACCAGTTACATATGCTTTAATAAAATCGTTAGCCATTACTGCACCAGTTTCTTTGCCAAACTGTTGTTGCATTTGAGCTACTAATCTTTGAATCATACCTCTTTCGATGTCAGCGGCTTCGTCACCATCTCGATTTCGTACTTGACGTAGATATGTGCTAACATCAACTCTTTGTGTTGCAGATTGTGCTTCTAGCATTGCTTCTCGTCGACTACGTCCTGTAATTTCTGCCATACCTGATGTTTCACTAATTAAGTTTTCCATTGCCGCGGCAGTCCGTTGGGTTACGTCAAGCCCAGTTGCACCTGATTGTCGTTCAATTTCAATTTGGTTTAATAATAATTCATTTAATTCTTCTTGTTGCATACCATACATACCGAACTGTCTAGTATTTTCTTGTAATTGCCTTGATAACTGTGAAAATTGCATAAAGCCTTCAGTAGCCGACTCACCTAAATTACGTATAGCCAAATTGTGTTCACCAACTGTACTTGCAAACTCATCAATAAACATAAATGCATTAGCTGATGAATTTACTAAATCAATATACTCGGAGTTTAATCCTGAACCAACATCTGATAATTGTCTAACTATCTGTACATATTTGTCTAGAGCACCAAGTGATGTTGCAATAATTTGCCCAGTTCCGCCTTTAACACCTGATGCTAATATTGCATCCGAAAGACTTTTAAACGATCCATCCATCTTACCAAACGTTCGTATTAATCGTAAATTGTAATCAAGTGATGCTTTTCCGGTTTTTTCAACTGCTTTTGTAGTACCGCGTGTTGCTTGTACTTGAGTTCTACTATCTCGCCTATCTTGACCCGCATCTCCAGCTATTGCAGAACGAACAGCCTGCAGAGTTTCTTCTGTAGCCCATAATGGGAACTCGATACCTTGATCAATGAATGTTGCTTTGGAGATGTTTGCCATGAATAAATACCTATTAGAAACCTTCAACTAATATTTACCACATGGAAAATCCGTTACAACAATACTTTAGATCGCCTGGCGCTTTTATAAAATTACCTAGTAAGGGTAAATTTTATAATACTCCACCAAAATTATCTTTAGATGGAGAGCTTGCAGTATATCCAATGACTGCCGAGGACGAGATATGGTTAAAAAATCCTGACACATTATTAAATGGCGAAGGATTAAAAAAAATTATAAAAAGTTGTACTCCTGATATTCACGATATTGATGAAGTACCTATTGCAGATGCTGATGTAATCTTAATAGGTGCTCGACTTGCTACATACGGCGAAGAGTTTGATGTAACAAGTGAATGTCCTGAATGTAAACAAAGTACAGACTATACATTTAAATTAACAGAGATTTTATCAAATGTCAAGGAAATTGATGAAACTCCGGTTATAAACATTAAAGACTTAAAAGTTTATCTTCAGCCATCGCGAATTAATATACAAACTAAAATTACTATGGCTAGCTTAGAGTACCAAATGATGTTGCGTGAACTTGACACTTCAAAAACTGATAACAAAAAGCAACTATCAATAATGACAGACTATTCTGTTAAATTAACAAAATTAAATTTTGAAAATTTAAGAGATGGTATTATAAAAGTCGAAATGCCAGATGGCAATCATGTTGGTACGCCAGAACATATTTTAGAATGGTTAAAAAATATTACTAAGCCTGATTACGATAAACTACAAGGATCATTAGAAGAATTAAATAAATCCGGTACTGACTTGACATACGATGCAGAATGTCAAGGTTGCAAACACAAATATAAAACTGCCATTAGTTCCGATCCTATAAGTTTTTTCGCATAAGGCTTCTCAACGCAGGATATTCAAATATCGAATCGTTAGTTGGGGAGTATAAGGCCGAGAGCGATCAATTTATAAAGTACTTGTTAGAAATTGTAGTTTACAGTGACGGTATTGTAAATTACAAAGATGTCATTTCTATGACTCCTAAGGAACGAGAATTGTTACAAATAGTTTTAACTGAGAAAAATGAAAAGTTAAAACAACAACATGCGGAACAAGCATCTAAAAGGTAGAAGGCATACTAAAATCTCTACGTGTATTAGACCAATGTGCATTTAGCCCGTCCCATTTTTGTGATACTTTAGCCATTGTCCTCCAAGACATTTCATCAAGCGGTATTTTAGTAGCAGGTTCTCGTACTAGTTTATGTGGCAATGGACTTTTATATGTTCGTAATCCTACTCCTGATTCAGAAAATATATGATGCCATCCTGTGTGTGTATGAAAATGTTTCTCTCCATTTAAGATTCTTTTTTTCATAATATCAGTTATGTTAGGATACACCATGTCTGATGCGGATTGGCTTCCAAAAAATAATATATCAACAATTTTTGTTCTGCCATCTCTAAAAGTCATATCAGTTGTATAGATACCATCCGGTGCTTTATCATTAGCCCAACTTATTGCATCCTCTATCGGAGCCGCCGCATTAGGATTAATTGCACAATCTAAACGCATTCTATATACTATGTCATAATGATCATCTAATAATTTATATGAATTCATCATGCTAAAGAACATGCCATATGCTTGATAATTTCCTGCATGTCCTATTTCACATTCTGTTTCTTGTTTTTCATGATCCTTCCAATAACAACATCCAGGATTTTCTTCCAACCAATTGTCTATGATATCATATCCTGTAACTTGTATACGTTTAAATGGATAGTAAGTGTTTAATTTTTCGGTGAGGTCAGGTATGTCGTGTTTTACAACAACTTCTGCTATTGTTTGAGTATCCCAGGTATGTAAGAAATAATCAACCTGGGTTTCTTTAGTTTCAAAATACGGACGATTGAAAATACATGCTACCTCAGCAAATCTAGGTTGACCGCTGAAACATACTGCAACTTTTTTCATATTTCTAGTTTAGAAAAATCATCTGTACAAACACCATGAAACTCATTAAGTTTTAAAGTGCCATTTGGTTTTACTGCTATAGTGCGAATGTCGCTTCCTTCCCAACCAGGGTAGGCCCATATAAAACCTTTTGATGTTACTGTATAATTGTCTTCTTGATGCCAAAAACAATTAATTCGAGGAAATCCTAATAGATAATCTAGTGCTTCAAAATTCTTAGCATGACACCATAATCTATCTGCTCGTTGTTGGATCCAATCGTAATCAGTCATATAGCTCGGAGAATTATGTCCTAACCATAAACCATCCTTATGAAACCATACATCTATTTCAACTTCATATCCTTTAAGCAAGGTTTCGTCAATATAATCAGGAGAGTTTTCATATTCGCTTATCCCAGCGATATTACCCCTATGTGCTATTTTAATCATTGTGTTAACTCCATTAACAAACGATAAGCCTTCTGCTTATCGAAACTTTCAGATACTACGTATCTTCAGTTTAAACTTTTTGTAAAAGATATTTATACTAGAAAATAAGACTTATTTAGAACTTATTCCCTGAGTGTCAAGTCACACTTAGCCTGTTTACGGCTAAATGTGCCTATTCCCTTCGGACTACACACCTTCTATCAACTAACCTTTAATTAAAGGAAAACGCGGTTGGGCTGTACGCTTTTAAAGTCTGCTTATCCAACGCAGGTTAACTACGATTATAACTATAGAAGGCAGTTATAATCAACCTTGCAGGTTCCAAAGTAGTCAGGATTGCCTGCTCGTTCCCATCTCGCGACTATGGGCTCGTGATTTTTTTGTGCCTACGGAAATCCGAACGGGCGTACCCGAACTCGACCGGTCTTACGACAATAGCGGCTGTGGGATACCATTCATTGAATAGTATTTTACTGAATCCATATTTAATTCCCAAAATTCTTTATAGCCTGTTATTACCCAATGTTTGTATATAATATGCCTATTAGTAGTAAAAATATTAAAAAGCCGTTTTTGAAAGCCTATGTATTTGCCTTTGTGATTAAACTTTAGTATTAGTAAGTTTAAATCATTTTCTTCAGCTACTTCTAGTAACTGTCCTGTCCATTCGTCTAATAATCTAATATCATCGCTGAGTAACAATTGATGAAATGGAAAATCAGCATATGATTTGCATTCCACGTTAAAGTATTTCCAGTCGTCAGGTGGTATTATATCCCCTCTAAAGGATTGTATTTGACCGTCCGATAAGTATTCTTTACGTATAACGTTTGAGCCGCCAACATACGCACCGGATGAAGGGGTTCGTATAAAGCTCTCATTATATAAGGTGGATAGTTTATTTGCGGTTTCTCTTTCAAACGAGCTACCCTTAGTTTTACTTTTGCTTGGCATGCAACTTTTTTAATAGTTCTTCGAACGTTCATCTAAAAAATTTGTTACTTCTTCAATGGTATTCATTGAATCTAATTCTGGATTTGTAATGTTTATGCTTAGTTCTTCTCTAATTGCTGTTGAAAAATCATTAATGTCAAACGTATCCAGTTTATCTTTATAATTATCTACTAAATTAATTTGATGTATTTTTTTCATATTATCAACCTCGTTGTCCTGATTAACAACATCTGCAAAATCATCGCTTTCTTTAAACTGATTTTTTAGTATTCGTTTAAGTGAATCCGAAATACTAGAATTTATATAACCTGTGTTATCAGTTTTTTTTAAAAGTAGATCATTTGGATTATCTGGTTGCCATCCACCGCCAGGTGCTGGAAAATTGGAACACAAATGCTGTTTGATGTTCCATTCTTTAGTTAGATTGTCTCGTTCTACTACATCCATTAATTGTATCCTCTTAATATACTAGGTATCTTCCACGGAGTAAAGCAAACAGTTCCTAAACTAAAATGGTCTGCTCCACTATCTTTGTACATATTTATTTCATCGTTGCTGTAGATCCCGCCACCTGCTATAACGGTTACTGAGGGATACTTTGTCTTTATGTATTTCAGAATCCTTAGTGTATGGGGTATGATTGCTCGTCCGCTCAATCCACCCCTGTCCGTTGGTATTGTGTTCGAAGCGTGTATCTGTGTGAATCCTTGATCTATAATGTGATCTATCTTGTATTCTGAAAACACTGGAGGTATTTTGCAAATACACCATTCTCGTTTATCCTCTATCCATAAATTAATATCATTTAAACAGTATCTATCATCAATGTGTGTGATGTTAGGACAACTAATGTTTATTTCTACTGATATGTTCGGCGGAACAAGTTTATGTAAGTTTAAATTATCAACATACTTAATAGGTGCTATGCTTAACACCTCATTATGTTTATGTTTGCGTATGCCAACCTCAATTCCGGGGTTACGCAATCCAATTCTATTTATCCAGCCTGACCTCGAAAACCGTAAAGTTTTTAAAATTTGTTTAAATCTACCTGGACGAGGTGCAAGTGTCCATGAACCTGTTACTGAAATTGCATCTTTAAATTTTAAATAGTTCCCAAACGGAGCGGCAATAAAATACATTATTCATTATACGTCCTGTGATATTCGTTCACAGGCGACACCCTTGACATCATCTTGAGCTCCAGCGGCAAATGGTTACGAGCATTTTGTGGTAGTCCCCAACCGTCTGGAACATTATTATACCAATAACCATTTTCTGGACCGTCTTTGCTATCTTTGATTCGGTGCTGTTTAATTTTTGTAGGATCCTCATTAAGTTGTTTAATTTGATCAATAATATCATCATGAACCCACGCATTGAGTTCAACTACATCCCCGGCAGCCTGAAATAAGTTATATGAGCTAAATTGTTGTGTTATAAAATCATTCATAGGAATCGTCCTCTGTACATATTTATTCTAACTTACAAAGTCTTTTGTTGTTTCGTATGTTGTAAATCCGTTCTCTTTTACTACTTGTAATATATCAGTAACTCTGCTTTGCAGTTCATCCTTATGACTTATAAGGAAAACATTCTTATTCCGTTCTCTTGACATTTTCTTTAATACAGCCATGCTTGCTTCTACACCTTGATTATCCATACCACTATCTATAAGTTCGTCAATACATAATAAGTTAATTGGACTATTTAGACTTTCGAACACATCTCTAAATGCCCAACTTAATCCTAGTATAAGTCTGTTTCGTTCTCCACGTGATAAATTATCAAAGTCTAAATCTCGTCCTAATTCTGTTATTTCTACATCCAAATCGTTTCTAAACTTAACAACATGTGGAAGACCTAAATCAACCAAATAGTTTTGTAGTTTAGAGTTTAAGTATTTTAAGTTTTGCTCAACTATAAGTTTGCGTATATACGAATCAGGTTTTGTTAACATATCCTTTAAAAACTCTCTATGAGTTAAGTCATCTGTTAGCCGATTAAGTTTATCAAATGTTACTTCAGTAAGTGCTGTTGCCTTTAAACTTTCAATTTGTTCAATATAAGGATCTTTTTCCTTTTGTTTTTCGCCTAGTTTATCCTTTAAATTTTGTAATGAGTTTTTGTGTTCGTATACAAATTCTATTTTACCATAAAGTACAGATGGTTTTTCTTTATGATGTCCAATTACTACCCCTGCCGCAACTGCACCATCATGAGTGCTTTGTGCTTCCTTTACAACTTTTTCTTGTTCTTTTAATTGTTTTTTCTTTTGATTAAATAAAACCTCATGTCCGTTAGTGTGCAGTTCTTGTTTACACAATGGACAATTTTTATTTTTTAATTGTTCGAGATCTTCAGTAATAGAGATGCGGTGATTATCGGCACTTTTCAACGCAGATTCTGCGGCGATTAGTTCCTTTTTTGTAGCAGTCTTAGCAGTAAGCCATTCATTAAATTCATCTAATAATTTGTGTTGTTTTAATTCGTTTTCAATATCTATTTTGTTTAATCGAACAAGCCCTTGTTGTAATTGTACAATTTCTTTATCCTGATTTTTATACCATACAGTTGTTCGGCGTTCTAAATCTGTTATTGTTTTTTCTATTTTTGTATTTGCTTCTTGTTGTGCTTTAACTTTAAATTCTTCTTCTTTAATATTTGATTTTGCTTCTTTGATAGTTTCTTTTAATGTTTCGGCTTTTTCACTAAGTTGTGTAACTCCTAATATAAGCTCAATCATTTCACGTTGTTCGTGAGCTCGCAAAGCAAGAAACGGTTCTGTATATGTATTAAGTGCAATTAAATGTTTAAAAAGTGTACTGTTAATTCCAAGTATTTTGTTTATTTCTGATTGTGTATTTTTACCCTCACCCTGCATTTCATCTGTTGTACCGTTATCTGTTTCGTGTGCGTCTACTATAAATTTAAAAATATTTGGTTTACGTCCACGTTCAATTTTATAATAATGGCCGTCTTTTTCAAATTTGACACTTACCATCATGCCTTTGCCGTTTGTCTTGTTTATTAGGTTATCCTTTTTAATGCTTGTTAATGGAGAACCAAATAACCCATAACTTAACGCATTAATGATAGTAGTTTTGCCTGTACCATTGCGTGATTCGTTTGCACCTAAATCTAAATTGTTTCCAAGTACTAATGTTAACATTGCGTCATCAAACGTAACCGCTTGGGTTACATTACCGACACTCATAAAGTTTTTTACAGATAATGATTGAATATTAAGCATTAAGAAATGATCTCCCCATTACTAGATAATCGGCACCTTTTTCAAATGCCTCGGTTGGTGTTGCTGTACGTTTTTGATCGTCGTTTGTTGGCTTTGTTCGTATGCCAGGACAAATTCTAAGAAGTTCGTGTTTAAAATCCGTATGTTCTATAGTCTCAATGTCGTGCGGGCTACAAATTATTCCTGCAAATCCGCTATTGACAATCTTCTTTATATGTCTTCGCCACATGCCCGTAGGCATTTCTCTCATAATTTCATATTGTTCTTTTCCTGACCACGAAGTGAGATATGTTACACCTAATAAGTTAATTTCTCTTTTGTATTGCTCTAGTTGTTTGAATACTTCTGGAGAATTTAACGTGCTAATTGTTGTATAAGTTGCCCCTAACTCAAGAACATGTTCTACTATAGATACTACTGTATTTGGTATGTCCCACAATTTTAAATCAACAAATATATTAAGGTCCTTATAAGGAGCCAACGAATGTAAGAGACTATGATTAATTTTAAAACCATGCACCTTACCTTCATATTTTTTAATAACACGTTCGGCCTCGGGTAAAGACATGTTATCAAGTGCTACAAATATTTTATCAGTTTGTTTTAATTTTGTCATGTTTAACTAAGTCAGCATATAAAATACTGTATATGTTATCTACAGAATCTTCTTCGATTATTACAAAATCTCCAAGGATGTCTATCAATACGTAACCGCCACTATTACGGTATTTCCGTATTTCATAATTGCCTGTATGGCCAAGGTGAGACGAAACACTAAGTATTTCGTTATGGTGTTGTAGATTCATAGCGAATTATATATATTGACTAATTTGTCTATTTTTATAGTTTCGCTCTTAATACATTGTAACTGATTTAGTACCACTTTGTCAACCGTTTCAAACTCTAAATTTTCAATTGATTGATTTTCTGTGTACTCAGAATTTGCGTTAGGGAGTAATGTTATTTCTCGTATAGGGTAATCTTTTAGGTAGATTTCCTTGATTTGATTAGCCTCTTGGTATGTTATATCTATGTTTAAAGCGACTTTTATATGAGTTTTAGGTTTTAAAATATCCTCAGTATTATCCATTAATGTGCTAAGATCTGTTGTAGTATATCGAGGACAATCAGGCCAATTTACATACTCAGGCTTACCACCCCATTCTAAAATCATCATACCCCTATCATCATCCCACGCATCTGCAAAGTTATGCGGAAACGCATTACCAATATAATGTACATTGATTTTGTTTTGTCGTTTATGAAAATGCCCGGTAAACACATACTCTTGATTAGGAAAATGTCCCATACCAAGTCCGCCATTGTCGGGCATTTCTACCATAGCATTCATTTTAAATCCGCCTAACTCAAGATGTCCAAATATGTATGGTTCTTTAAATTTAACAACTTTTTTCCATTCCTCTTCAACAAGCCATGGAATTATTGCTACATCACCATCTCGTAATATTTCATTTACAATTTGAACATTATTCCAAATTCGGCCAAACGGTAACGAATTAATTTCTCGTTTTTCTCTGTAATATAAATCATGATTACCTGTAATTACATACACTTTTTCAAACGCTTGGCTTAATCGTTCTAAATTGCTTATGGTATAATTTAATGTTGAAACATTAATCTGTGCTCGATGGTGATGCCAGTCGCCTAAAAATATGCAAGTTTCACACCCTCGTGCTTGTGCTTCTTTTATAAACCAGTTTACAAATTCTTCACAGTCATCGTTATGCATACGACTATTATTACGCATACCAAAATGTATATCAGTAAAACAAGCAACTTTTTTAAATAATTTTTTCATTTTTCAGGTACATCCAATGGTAAAATTGATTCATCAGTTCCGTCTCTTTGTGCTGATGCTTTTTTAACTGTAAGATAATCATTTAATTGCCTTGTATAACTAGGGCTGTATCCATGCTTTACCAGTAAATCATCACGTATATTTTGACTCTTCTTCTCAAGATTTAATATACGTGTAAATGAATTAGTTATTGCGGCCGTGTAATATGCAAATGGATTCTGCGATTTGCTTTCATCAAACTGTAATCCTATTTGACTAAGTTGTAATAGTGCCTGTGAACGCATTTCGTCAACGTATGTATAGCCTCGCCAATTTGAACGCATACTATACCTATCACATAATAGCATATATCCTTTGGCTAAATTATCTGTAACATGACCATGTATTGATGAAAAATGTCCGTCTTTTAAATTACCTTTCCAGTGGCTTCGTCCAACTTCAGTAAGTTTATCTTTAATTAACGCATAATGTTTAAAAGCTGGAAAGTTAACTTTAACGTGATAATCGGCTTCAGTTTTAGGATTCTTTTTTAGTTTTTCCTTTGGTGGAATATGTGTGTAATCTGTTACTCTATAAATTACATGATTTTTAAGTTCTTTCTCAGGAACTTTTATATCTAGTAACGCTAGTTTCACTCTACGAACATCCTTTGCTTGTTTGGTTGTTCGCATGTTTATTTTTTCTAACGAAGGTAAAATTATATCAAAATCTGCATATTTGTCATTTCTAAACCAACAGTATGTTTTTTTAGATAAATGTATTTGAGCAAGAAGATTTTTATTTGTTAGATACTTTTTGGGTTTCTTTTTTGGATCCGTCTTTGAATTAGATTTTGTTGCTATTATTTGCTTTTTCATTTTTTTTCTCATAATAATATGTTCCTTATATTATACAGTAAAACCCACCAAAAAGCAACGGATAAATATTTAAAAGGAAAGCCTAGATGCAAATTATTGAAGTTGTAGAAAATAATATAGAATACGTTGTCTTTTATGGTGGTCGTTTCCAGCCTATGCATAAAGGTCACTTCGGGTTATTTCAAAGTTTACAAGAAAAGTTTAGCCCTGAAAACGTATTTATCGCCACTACATTTGGCAACAAAGCACAGGCGGCACATGGTGAAAATGACTATAGTATAGACCCATTTACATTTGAAGAGAAGCAGTTTATAATGCATACCATGTTTAATATATCTGAGGATCATGTTATTAACACTCAACCTTATAGACCTGATATGAGTAGAGCAAAACGTAACAGAGAAACAACTGCATTAATACTTGCTTTTAGTGATAAAGATAAAGGAAGACTTCGTCCAGGCAGGGTACTGCAAGAGTATACGCCTGGTATAAAACTTGAACCAAACTATATTGATGGGAAAGAACATCGAGCGTACATATATACTGGATTATCAAATTTTGAAGCAATGTCAGGTACAAATTTTAGAGATGGTATGTTAACATTAGGAACAGAAGAAGCAAAACAAAAATTGTTTACTCACTTCTTTGGTAGATTTAACGAAAGCGTTTATAATTTAATTAATGAGAGATTAAATGGCTAGAGATTCACGAGTATATATTAAAACACCCCAATACTTTCAAAAGATAATGGATGAGAGCCCTATTTTTGCTCCGTTAAAAAAATTAGGTAATAGAGTACTGTTTCCATACACACCTTCAATAACTACAAGTACTTCAGCAAACTATCAGCCGAATCAATTAACGCATACAAATTATCAATATCAAGCATATAGTGGATCAGCTCCAGGGCCGATTCAACTCAGTGCCCAATTCATAAGTCAATCAGTTGAAGAAGCAAGATATACATTTGCAGTAATACATTTTTTTAGAACTGTAACAAAAATGAGATTTGGAACACAAGATGTGTTTAGAGGTGCTCCTCCTCCAATTTTATATTTTAATGCATATGGTGATTTATTATTTAAAAATGTTCCAATTGTAGTTGGTACATTTACATTTTCTTTAGAGCAGGCTGTTGATTATATTGAAATAGAATTCCCTGCATCAACTGGTGCCTCTGAAGGTGTTTATACACAAAAGATACCAGTATCAACAACAATGTTCGTTGATCTACTTCCACAATATTTGCCTGGTAAACCAGTACGTGAATGGAGTATGCAAAAATTTGCAAATGGTGAACTAATGGGAAGAGGGTTTATTTAATGTATAAAACTACTAGCAATTATGCCGATACTAATATTAATTACAAGTACCTTGATATATGGGAACCTCCTCAATCTTTAGAAAAAACAGGACGAGAGTATAAACATGTTATCTTATCAAAACACGTAAATCGTCCGGATTTATTAGCACATGAGTTATATGGTTCATCTAGATTGTGGTGGACGTTTGCATATTTAAATCCTGATAAATTGAATGATCCTATTTGGGATTTTGTGTCAGGACTAGAAATTGAGGTATACAATCCTAGTGATGTAAGGAGGGGTTAATGTCCTCCACACATAAGGATGCCGCACGATACCAAGAAGCTGCCGCCGAGGAACAAAGTCTAACAATTGGTGGTGTACTAGAAAATCTCAGATACAATTACTTTTTACGTTTAACAATGGTTCATCCTGTTGACGTCAAGCAACTAGATTACACTAAAGGTATTATTATAACTGAATCAGGATCAACTGCTCGATATGTTATAGATACCGTTGAAATAACGCATACAGTAAGCTGGTCAGGTCACTTACGATCTGCATTTGGATTACGAGGTACAATTAGTATAACTGAACCCGGAGGGGTAAGTTTATATGATTCTATTTTAAGATCCGCCTCGGCTCTTAATATTAAAAATCATATGGAAGCAACTTACTTGTTATCAGTTCATTTTGTTGCTGAAGACGAGCCCGAAATTGGCGGCGAACTTATGCGAATTTTTCCTTATACTTGGCCAGTAAAAGTTACTAACATCACATCAAACATACAACCAGGCGGAGCAACATACAGTTTAGAATTTGTAGAAATAGGGCAACAAGCACTTGAAAGTTCGGCTTCACGAATAAGTGATGGATTAACTATTGATAAAGTTTCTACTTTTGAAGACTTTATAGATGGATTTGAAGAAGCATTAAACAATACATGTGAAAACGAGAAAGACTTATCAGTACTTGTACCGGATTCATATGAAATTATATACCCTGAAGAATGGAAAAATTGGAAATTTGAGAATACCGACGATCCTGATAGACAAGATCCATTTGCTAGATCAACAACAGATTCAACAAAATTAACAATAACAATAGATAAAGGAACGTTTGTTCCTGATGTGCTAGGTACGGCACTAGGTGCAACTACTACTTTTCAAAAACTATTAAGTGATCAAAGCTCAAGCGGAGAACAGTCAGATAGAAATAAAACTGATAAGCAGAATTTGCGAACAATTAAAAAGTTTTATAGAGTTCAAACAGATACTGAATACGGAGAATTTGATGCATTTAGACAGGATTATTCTAAGAAATACATTTATAAAATTATTAGCCATTTAGAACCTAAAGTCGATGCTTCACAAGCACGGACAATGAATCCAAATATTGGTGATAAATCACAAAGCTCTGTAAGATTATCAAAATATAAAAAGTCAAAACTATTAAAAAAAGTATACGCTTATACAAATACTGGACTGAACAACAATGTGTTAAACTTTAATTTAAATTTAAATAATGCATATTTTGCAATACAGCCTATATATGGAGGTTCTACTCTTACTGATCTTCCTGGATATAAATTTGATCAGGATAAATCTCATAAGGAAGAGCAACTTAGAGAAGATATAAAACAACTAACTGCTGAGATTAAATCGGCGGACGCAAAACAAAAAAGCGGAAATCCAAATGAGGCAGCCGGTGCATCTGCAACAAAAGAAGATAAAATTAAAAAACGAAATAATAAATTTGATGAACTGTCTAGTAGTGTTAGCACAAGTAAGAAACAAATGTCTGCACCAAATACTTCAAATAAAGACAGAGTCTCAGGATTAAGGTATGCTGAAATGTTTCAGGAAGATCAAAATTATTTACAAGAAGTAAATAATTATCCTGTAAAATATATATCTCAGCCTATAGAAAGTCAGAATGAAGTTTCCGGATTTCCAGGATCAAGACATAGAGGTAGAGCAATATTTAATACTACTATAATAAACCTAAGTCAGTTGAAGGAATTAGCAAATATTGATATAGAAATTACTGGTGATCCATATTGGTTCGGAGCTCCGAACAGTATCCGAAGCCCGGAAATGGATCCTGGTGCAAGAAGTCAGCAATCTGCAGATTTTGAGTTAGGTTCTAATATGTTTTTTATTATGATGAATTTTCCATCAACATCTTTATCGGGCATGGATATGAGTAGTAGTGCTACAACACCAACTGAAAGTAGTGGTAAATTACCAGATATGGGCTTAGAAGGCGGAGAGCAAGCCTCAGCTGAAAATAATGCAATAATTCCTGAACCGTGGGTTAAAGAAGCAAACGGATTAGAATCAATATATTGTGTTACCCAAGTAATAAGTAGATTTAGCAGTGGGCAATTTACACAACATTTATATGGATACAGGGATAATTCGATAAATGTACGACTTATTGAACAACAAATTAAACAAGGAATTGTTGTACCAGTATTAGATAGAACGGAATAAGATGCAAACAAAACACTCAAAAAACGTACCAAAGAATTTTCAAAATCATAACCTAATGCCTGGTATCTTTGTTGCTAAAATAAAAGATACCGAAGATTCCGAACTTCATGGAAGAGTTAGAGCGTGGATACCGTCTTTAGGTTCGTTAGAAAAAGAGGAAAAAAATTGGCGAACTTTATTATATGCCAGTCCGTTTGCTGGTGCAACCGATGAATATAAAGTTACGCCAGGTAAAACATATGATGCTACGCAAAAAAGCTATGGTTTCTGGGCCACACCTCCGGATATTAATAATTGGGTGTTGTGTTGTTTACCTAATGAAAGTCAAGGATATGGTTTTTGGTTTGCATGTATATATCAAGCAGGTACAAATCAACCCGTTCCAGGTATTCCTTATGGTAATACTTCAGCAGGCGAATTTCCTGCTGTAAACAAAAATAGATCCGAACAAGGTAAAAAAGAAACAACATTTCCTACTCATGATCCAATGAAAGATGCCCTTACATTACAGGGCCTTGAAAAAGATAAAGTACGTGGATTAACAACTAGTGGAGCAAGACGTGAAAGCCCAAGTAAAGTATTAGGAATACTAAGTCCAGGACAACATCAGTTTGTTATGGATGACGAAGATCCTGATAGCGGTATACGATTACGTACTGCTAATGGTGCTCAAATTTATATAAATGATACAAATGGTTTTATTTACATTATTAATAAAGATGGTAGCAGTTGGGTTGAAATGGATAGTGAAGGCCAAATCAATATGTATGCACAGAATAATATCAACATACATAGTGAAGCCAATGTTAACATACATGCTAATCAAGATATACGTTTGCAAGCAGATAATATTGTCGGAATAAAAGCACTTTCTAAAATGCATCTTGAAAGTGTTGAATCAATGAATATCCAATCTGGTGGTAATATGTTAATAACAACTGATGCTGATGGTAACATAAAATGTGGTGGTCATTATCGCGAAACAGCACAAAGAATTGACATGAATGGACCTCCAGCAACTGCGGCTGAAAAATTATCACCTAATTCTTTAAGTGAAAATAAAAATATAACTTCTAGCATAGCAGGAAAAGTACCCGAACATGAGCCGTGGAAAGGCCATGTCACCCAATAGTAATGGCATCTAAACAAAGTAATACACCCCGAGGAATACGTACATATACAGGAGATGTTAACGAGCATAATCGTGAACACGGACTTGGATTTTTTGAATTAGCCGACGGTACACACGGCGCTGGCGAGTTTGATGATGGGCATTTAGTAGGCATATCTGTTGTACATAGAAGTTCAGGAGAAACGTATGCTATTGATCGAAAAGGCAATGATAAAGATGGTAACGGCATTTATGTTTGGCCCGCTAAAAATTCTTATGATGAAGAGACTTGGTACATAGGAGAATTTAAAAAAACTAAACCCGATGGCTTTGCAATGTTTAAAACAAGTTTCGGTTATACGTGGATAGGTGAAGTAAGCCGACAATGGATGCCGATTGAAAGTAAAGGGTTTTGGGTTGATAGATATGATAATCCTGTTGAACTGCCTATATGGATCGGTAGCAATGAAAAGTTTGAAGGGTTTGGTACCTTAATTGCACTTAACGGAATATGTTATCAAGGAGACTGGGTTAACGGGCAACGACATGGCTGGGGTATTTTTACTAAACCAGATGGATACAGATACGAAGGCGAATTTAAACATAATAAAAAACACGGCAAAGGAACATTTTTTAAGGCAAAACATAATAATGTCTTTGAAGGTGAGTTTGCTAATAACCTACCTAATGGTAATGGTGTACGTTATAATCCAGAAGGTCCAGGAGGTCCGGTTATACATAGGGGAACATTTAAAAACGGATTATACCACGGAAAAGGAGAATTACGTTTTAGTAATTGCACATCCTTTTTTGGCACTTGGTGCGAAGGTAAATTAACAGAAGAAGATAAGGTACGATATGAAAAACAAACTGGTGCTATCTATGCTGAGTGAGGCAGGAAACTTCAATGATGGACTTGGGGTTAAACATTACAGTGATAGAAAACATGCCGGAGTCTTTAAAGATAAGTTAGAAAACGGTATAGGAATTACAGAATGGCGATCGGGTGCTAAAGTATATGGTGTTTTTAAAGATGGCACAATGGATGGCTTAGGACTTTTTATAACAAGAACTAAACTAAAATACTACGGGCAAATAAAAGACTTCAAACCTGTGAGTAACAAACATTGGTTTAATAGTAACAATAAACCAGTAAGTTTAACTTTAGAAGAATCAATTGAAGTATTTGCAAGAGAAATAGATGCATAGTAAAACATATTGCCCTTATCCGTTTTCGCATATAGCAATTGATACAGATGGAGCAAAAACTTTATGTTGTGTAAGTGCTAGGCACAATAAAACTATTCCACCGATGGATTCTAGAGTGAATCAACCAATTAATGATTATTGGAATAGTAAAAAACTTAATAAGATACGTAAAGAACTACTACTTGGTGAACGACCAAACGAATGTAAAACTTGTTGGGACTTTGAAGATAAAAATATAACATCTGAACGTATGCAAATATTACATAAAGTTACAAATGATTTAAGTCAGGAAGAAAAACAAATCATTGATGATAATATAGAATCAGTTAAAAACAATGATGTTATGGCTCATCCTCCGTTTAGTTGGGATATTAAGTTTGGCAATTTATGTAATTTAACATGTATAATGTGTGATTCAACAAAGAGTTCGCAAATAAACAAAGAAGCAAAAAGACATAAACACCTACCTTACTATCCGCATAACGAAATTGATCAATCTACTATGGACTGGCCTATTGAAAATACTTTTTGGAATGATTTTAACAATGTAGTAAGTTCAATAAAATATCTTAAAGTAACGGGTGGCGAACCATTACTTAATGAAACATACATAGAATTTTTAAAAAAATTACCAACTAATACTAGTAATTCTATAATTACAAATGGAACTAAAATTACTGAGGAAATGATAACAAACATTTTTGCAAGATTTAATCCTTGTGTACACATAAATGTTAGTTTAGATGGTATCGATAGTAATTATGAATATATAAGATACCCAGCAAGATGGAAATTAGTCGAAGAAAATATAAAGTTATTATTAAAGTATAACATGGATATAACAGTTAATCCAACATTTCAATTACATAATGCATTCAATTATTTTGAAATTTTGAAGTGGGCCGAGTCATTAAATATAGTATGTACCCAGGGAGCGTTTGTATTCGGCAAATCATATTTAAGTGTTGATTGTTTAACAGATTCAATGAAAAAGGAATTAAAAGAATACTATATTAAAGGAAAAGACAAACTTAATAACATAAATCACAAACATATGGTTAAGAATGTTATTAATTATTTGTCTAAGGAAACTGATCCCGAAATAATAAAACAAAATAGTAGAATGCTTGTTCGATATACTAAAACATATAATAAAATAAGAAATGTATCATTTGAACAATCATGTCCGCAAGAATGGAATTTAGTCAAGGAATATTTTAATGATAACAGTAGCACCAGTAACTGATTTTAGTATTTTTACAGCATCTACAACTGTCGATACTACCACGTCTGCATTAGTATCTAGTTTTAGTTTAAGTACTACAGGCAAGTCGTTTATATTATCACAAGTACGCTATCGTCCTGTAAGAATATATCAAAATGGCGCATATCAACAAGGTTATCATAACACTACATTGAATTTCGAATATGGATTAACTGCCGCCGAAGCATATACTGTATTTGAAAGAGATGTTGCTGATGCAACTATCTATACTAAAAATTTCTATCCTGCTACTACAAAATGTACCCAAAATCAATTTGATGTACTAGTAAGTTTGTACTTTTTTGATAAAAATCTTTCTACTCTTATTGGTAATTCAGGAATATATGATATACAAACAGCATTTATATCTGGAACTGCAAGTAATTTTACTAATATATTAATGGATACTTCAATTAATCGGCAACGGAACTTTAAAGAAGCAAAAATATATGCATTAGGAGAGTATGGAGATGTTATACCTACGGCGTGGCTTCGTAATGAAGGTATACAATATATGCGGGCAAATTATCCTAGTAATTTTCCTAGTGTGGCGAGCAGTCCTACGACTGAGCAAAAAAGGCAAGCTCGATTATCCTATTACCGTGAAGTACAACTTTGGTTAACAGGAATGACCGAGCTTGAAAAACAAGAAACTACAAATCTATACGATCAAATTCAGGCTGGAACGATAGATCCTTTAAAGGCTTTGAATCAAAGTGCATAAATGCTTTTAATATGATTCCTATAGTTGACATCCATGTTACAAATAAGATTAACTCTATCATAATACCTCTTAGTTATTAAGTGCAAGTTCAGTTGAAGCTCCATGATATAAGTGCTGAATTTCGCCTGCACCTAACGCTCGATTATATATTCGAACTTCATCAATGTCACCATCAAATCCCTTATGCTGGCGATTGGTTACCGGACCTCTACCACCAATAATCCAGGATTTTATTAATGATCCATTAATACTACCATTCCATCGTTGCTTTCGTATAAGGTTTCCGTCTACATAAACGCTTACAGTTTTTTCACTTTGATTAACAACTCCAGTTAGGAATTTGTATTGTAATGGATTTTTAACATGTGCATAAAAATCATCCTTTTGTGGTCTTGGTCCTGCTACAACCCAAAAAGCCTGCTGGCCATCATTATAAAAATGATATCTTAAACCAACATAACTCCTTCTTGGGGTTGCCCAGACAATTCCTGAGTCAAAAAAGTTCCGGTTCCTAGGAAAAATAGTTGGCTTTTTATTTGCCTTTACTATTGTTGCAATCGTAAAGTCTCCGCTTTCGACTCCAAGGTTTGGTATTTTTATATAAGAATTACGTTTCCCAGTAAATCGATAAGCCTGATTTTGGTTTCCGTTTCTATCATATGTAAGTTCAGCACCAAATATTCGACCATTGTTTCCGTTTCCGGATTCGTCAATAGCATCACCGTTAAATGGATAATATGCAACTAACCCATCACATATTATTTTACAGGTGTTTTTGTTTTTGTTTTTGGTCTTTGAAACAATCTTCCCTACATTTTTTCCTATGTTGTTTGCAACAATTTCTTTTTTATTCTTTGCATGTGTGTTCTTACTTTTTGCATGTAAGTTCACATATCCTGTTTTAGGATAGTCACTTTTTGCAATAAGAAATTTTGCAGGTTCTACAAACACAGGTTTATGTTTTACAACCTTTCTTTTAGTAACAACTCTTTTAACAGGTTGCTTTTTGTTTGAGTAACCAGCTTGCTTAAAAAACTCCGCACTATTGTTTGCTTGATTTATAGCAACACTAGCAAGATTAGTATTTTGCCTTTTAAGTAGTTTGTTCTCAGACTCAAGCGAATCATTTTTTGCTGTTAAAGTGTTCACCTCGGTTGCTTTTTCCTTAATAAATGTGTTAGCAGTTTGGGTATGTTCTCTACACAATTCCATTTCTTCTATTGGAACGAAAACCAAAGAAGCATCAACGTATGTATGTCCCATAAAACTGCCACCATAAAAACTGCTATATTTTTCAGTATAGCGGTCTTCTGTAGTAACATTTCCTAAATGCATGTTTGCTTGCATTTTAGCAATCGTGCTACCTTCAGTCCATGTATCAATAAGCCCGCCGTTTCCGCCTAAACTTTTATCGCGATGTTCAGCAAGATATTGTACATTTAAACCACAAAAACGAGCGAAGCCAATTAACGCATCATTAAATGATTCGTTTCGAGCATCTCGTTTTTCGGTACGTTTTGAAGACATTCCAATAAAGTAATATCCATCAATACGTTCTGGTGTGGTTGTTAACCATGGAGGCCTTACTTCCTTTGAAGCACTATCTAGTTGAGAAAATGACTCAACTTTTAATTCTTTCTTATTCATTGAACCACCCCACGATTTAGCTGGAGTTGTGGCGTTCACAGTAGAACAGCCAACAGCAAACGGTAACGCTAAACATAACATGCTTATGTTTAAGTTTTTCATATTAGCCCTTTATTAGCCAGATGTTAGAGTTTCGGTTAGGCGTAACTTAGATAGCCACGCCCGGCCGGGTTACTGAGTTTTTGGAACAGTTCCTTTTGGAATTGTAAAGAAGTCATCCTCAGTGATACCTTCTTCTTCTACCAGTTTCCAAAATTCCATACTTTGTATGGCTTGTGCTTTAGCAACTTCATTAACGGCATTCCCTGCTTCAGTCTGTGCTTTAAACACATTCGTTTTTGCAGTATTACTAAACGCCTTAAAGAAATCTTTCTTAGGCATGGCTACAAGTGCAAAATACTTGTATCCTGGACGACCGGCCATGTCAGCTTCGCGTTCAAAATACCATTTAGTAGTACGGGCACCTTTAAGAACATTCATATGAACGAACTTGTAATAACCTCGGGTACCAATAGTTGGAGATAATGTTGCTCCGTCAAGCCCGAAACCCATTTCTGCTTGTTCGTATTTTGCCTTAGCAATGGTGCTCAAATATTCCATACCGGAAAATAAAGCATCACGCTTTGCATCACGCCTAGCAGATTTTTCTGTAGCATAAAGTGAACTTACACCTGTGAAAAACAGCAAATCACCATCAAGCAACGGTTCACTCATTACCCATTCAGGACGATTTGATTGATCAGGATATGATACTGGCTTCAACGCATTGATCGATGTAGTACGCATTTCTTCTGAAGTCAGAGTAGGTCTGGTATTGCTGGAACACCCAACAGCCAGTATTGCGACGATTGTCGCTAAGAGGAAATTTTTCATATTTGCCTTTCTATGCAAGTATTAAATTGCAGGAAAGTCCCTGCAAATGATTAAGCACACCATGTGATAACCATTCTTCTCTCATTATGTATATTATACGCTACTCTTGATTAAAAGTCAACCGTTTTTTGTATTTTTTTTCATAATATAGCCATTTTTTTGCAAAATCACAGGATTTTGTCTCATCAGCCCACGGTCCGCCTAAAGTATAATGATAATTTTTTATATTTTTGATTGGTCCATATTCATCTACAAGAAAATTATATTGTAACGGCATTTTGCCTATAAACGGTGTTTCAGTCCATTTAAAATGTAATAAATCACTTGCAGGAGCATTATTAACATAATCTAATGTTAGTCGTTGACAGTCTGGATGTTC
>Ga0302132_10000182_pt1 | contig 33317 bp, 16 predicted proteins | sample CB9_321_MG_FD_203113 | JGI IMG/M metagenome (GOLD analysis project Ga0302132, IMG submission 203113) | Marine microbial communities from Western Arctic Ocean, Canada - CB9_32.1 | ecosystem: Environmental > Aquatic > Marine > Oceanic | place: Canada: Western Arctic Ocean | collected 2017-09-19
AGTAGCAGCAAAGGACGGGTTCTATTACATTCCGCGAATCGACAAGATCAAATTGAAGTCACTTGCGTCAGACAATCTCGTATGTTTGATTCCATTCTATGATTCATTCATTTACAATAACAACTTGAAGATTTCACAATGTTGTCCCGACTTCCTAAATGTCTTCAATAAGGAAGATGTTGTATTTTCCACTGAGGATAATGACATGCCATTCGACATCCCGTTAGTCAACTGCGTAGAGCAGTACGCGTCAGACAATAATTATAAAGTGATTAAATCCAAAAGCATCTATTACAAGGATCGCAAAGACTTCCTGCCTTACATGACGTTCAGGTGCATTCATAACAGGACGATCTTGAGTCGCCCAAACTTGGATCATTTTTGCAGCAAGGAATTTTGCTTTGAGGCATGGAAGGAACAGAATGAATAAAAAAGAAAGAGAAAACGCAAAAAAAGTATTAGCCGCGATGGGTAATCCAATTGAAGAACCCGTTGGGAATGAACTTCACGAAAAACTCCTTGATAGAGTTTTTGAAATGAGAGGCGAAGCGTATGATCTGGCTTCTGAAGCTGATCTTCATATGGATTGTGACGAAGAAATGACAAGTGTTCGTCATGCTCTTGACGTCTTAGCAGATAAAATAAGACACGAACAGGATAACAAATAATGGACGGACATTTACTCAGATTTAACAAAAAAGCTCGCTACTGTTTCGTGGACGTGGAGACATTCAATCTCTGCCTAAACATGGAGTTCAATGAGCCGTGGCAGTATGGTATGGTCGAGCTTGTGGGCGATGACATCGTTAACACGAAAGAGCTTATCGTCAAATGGCCGAAAAGAGATGGCGTCGTCTGCTCTCCAGAGGCAGCTCGTATCAATCACTACGATGAAGTACGAGTTGATAAAGAGGGTGTCTCTCCAGAGGAAGCTTTCGAAGTGATTGATGCGATGTTCTCCAAAGCGGATTATATTGTCGGACACAACATTCTTGGCTTCGACATTTACCTGATTAGAGATCACTACAAGGCCGTTGGTAAGCCGTGGAAACAATTAATGCCTAAGATCCTTGACACTAAAGCATTAGTCACTGGAATCAAAGAGAATTACAAGTATGACGGCAAGGAGGATCTGCTCACCTTTCAATACAAGCTAGCCAATACACCGAGAAGAGGAATAAAGACTTCTTTGATTACTTGCTTGAGAGATTACGACATACCTTTTGACCCTGACAAGTTGCACGATGCCGTTTACGATATTGAAAAGAACGCAGAGGTTTGGAACAAGATGAAATACGAGATTGATATATGAGCGACCAAAATAAAATGAAATTCATAGACAAATTTGAAAAGCTAGACATTCCCATTCATGGTGTGCGTCTCCCAGAGATGGAGATCACTGATGCTATGAAGAACAACGAGGATGTCCCACTCGAAGCCGACAACCTTGAATTTCTTAGACAGTTAGCTCTGAACGGCTACAAGAAGAGAGGCATCGACCTCAAAGCGAATAAGAAAGAATACATTGATCGCGCCAAGGAGGAACTCAAAGTTATTATTGAGCTTGGTTTCGTTGATTATTTCTTAATGGTCTGGGACGTGATCGACTTCTGCGAGAAGAAGGACATCCCAACTGGATTAGGACGTGGAAGCGCAGCAGGTTCATTGCTGTTATATTTAATGGGCGTTACGAAGATTGATCCAATCGAGTATGGTCTGTATTTCGAGAGGTTCGTCTCCAAGGTTCGTGCGAAGTCCCAAGTCGTTGACGGTATTACTTATCTTGACGGCAATTTAATGTGCGACGTTGACCTCGACCTTTGCTATTACAGAAGGAAAGAAGTCATTGAGTATCTTGAGCAGAAATATGAGGGGCGAACCTCCAAGATTTTAACATTTAACACTTTGTCCAGCAAGCTTCTGGTAAAAGAATGTGGGAAAATTATTGGAGAGATGAGCGAGTCTGATGTGAATCAAGTAAGCAATATGATTCCAAAGGACGCGGGACAGGTTTTTTCCTTGCAGAGAGCATACGACTCTGAGGAAGATTTTCAAGTCTGGGCTGACGAGCATCGTAATATTTACGAGGTCGCCTTAAAGCTCCGTAACCTCAACAAGAACAAAGGAGTTCACCCCGCTGGACAGCTTATCTCATTCGATCTGCTAGAAGAGTCTTGCCCCACGGAGTTGTCTTCTGATAAAGCAATTGTTGCATCGTTCGACATGGGATATGTATCCTTATCAAATGTGAAACTCGACTTGTTGGGTTTACGAGGAGTCTCTGTCGTTGACGACGTGTGCAAAGCTGTCGGAATTAACATGCTTGATATTGACTTAAATAGCCCTGAGATTTACCGAAACCTTCAAGATCTCACTACTCCTCACGGATTGTTTCAGATCGAGGCTGATCTTGCGTTTCAGTTCACTAAGAAAGTAAAGCCGAAGAACCTAGAAGAACTCAGTGGAGTGCTTGCACTCGCTCGTCCCGGTGCTCTCGCATTCGTGGATCAGTATGCCGCTTACACCAACCACGGAACTTACGAGCCGATTCATACTTTCTTCGATGATATCTTGCAACCGACAGGAGGCGTATGTCTTTATCAGGAGCAACTCATGAGAATGGTTAACAAAATCGGCTTCTCACTTGACGATTCCGAACAGGTTCGTCGTTGTGTAGGAAAGAAGAAGGTCGAAGAGATGGCTAAATGGGAAGAGAAGATCGCTAGTAAAATCGCAGATCAGAAACTCGATCCAGAGATTGGTAATGTCTTATGGGATATTGCTCAAGCTTCAGCTAAATACCAATTTAACAAATCCCACTCACTTTGTTATGCCGCTCTTGCAGCTATTACTGTGTATTTAAAATTCAAATACCCTAAGCAGTTCTTCTTGTCTCTTTTGAAGATGACGAAGTTCGAGCCTGACCCTATGGAGGAAATCTATAAGATTCAGAAAGAGATGCCTGACTTCAAGATTAAGTTGTTGCAACCCCACTTATTAAAATCCAAGATGGACTTCGCTATTAAGGGCGACGACATTCGCTTCGGTTTAACGTCCATCAAGGGGATCTCCGAGCGTTCTTGGGAGAAGCTCGATCAGTTCAGGTCTGAATATGACAACAAGTTTGAGGTGTTCGAAGCAGCAGAAAATGCTGGTATCAACGTGGGTGTTCTCGCGGCATTAATCCAAGCTGGTTGTTTCGAGGGTTACAGAAACTCTCGCAGTTACACCGTCTACGAGGCTCAGCTTTGGAACGTTATGACTCCTAGAGAAAAGGTATTTATTAAGGCAATGGGTGAGGATCATAATTACGAGATCGTCCCAATCCTTTCTGAATTAAAAAGCAAATTAAATGAAAAAGGCAAGAGGATTATTAAGGACACGAGGATCACGACGATTAAGAAGAGGTCTGAGAAAATTACAGAAATTTACAAGCTAAACAAAAAGAATGAGAACTTGGCTAATTGGTGGTATGAAACTAAGCTCCTTGGATACAGCTGTTCCGGTTCCTTGAGCAACGTCTACAAGGAGAAGGTCGCGGATATTGCTAGTGTTAAAGAAGTCAATATCTCAGCGAACAAGACAAAGGTTATCTTCGCGGCTATCGTCTCAGGTAAGGTCAAGCGCGGTAAGTCCAGACGTGGCAACGAGTATGTCAAGATGGATCTTAAGGATGAAACCGATGAGGTCAAGGCTATGATATTTGAGCGTTCTGAGAAGAACATGAGCGTAATGCCCAAACAGGACGACATTGTTCTCGTCAAGGGAACGTCAACGGGAGACGGAACGGTATTCTGTGATCTGGTTGCCGTGCAGAGTGTGAAGATTTACACGAAGCTATCTGACTTGAGGAACTTGAAATGAAAGAGTTAAATTAATACCACCCCTTCTTGATTTCGTTAAAGGTTAATCCGGCGGGAACAAAGTAGTCGCTCTCTGGTTGATTGTAGGCATCGACAGGACGTATGTTCGTTGTGAATCGGTCATCAATTGAGGCGTCGGTTACTAAGCCGTCGTAATACTGTCTCTGTTCTTCGACGCTGTATATCTTTTTGATATTTGGATTGTTTCTTTTACCCTCTAATACTTGACCCTGTTGTGCGCTAAATAGCATATTCCCCTCAGTAAAGATTTGATGATCCGGTTCTGGTCCTGATTCGTAAGAAGGCATCTGGTCGCCACGATTCAAGTAAGAATAATCACTATTAGAAATTACTTCGTATTTGTTATAGTTTTTTTCTATTGTGTTTAATTTGTTGAATTTGGTTGAGTTAAAAATTAATCTAGCACCAGATAATCCAAGTTCTACCTGTCTAGACGGAGCTGTTTCAATTATCTCGTTCGGTTCGGTAGAGAAGGAGAAGCCGTGCTCCTTTAGTGTGTTGGATGTTAAAACTGGGTAAGCTCCATATTCCATGGATATGTCACCAACAGTCGTATCTCTTAATAACACACCTTCAGAGTAAACAGGTTGCTCAGCGAGATTCTCGTATGTCATTTTTCCTGTCACAGTGCAACCACCCGTTGGCTGGATTAAATAGTCCACATCCACAGGGAGCATTCCGTGTCCAGTCCAAACGACATTCTCAATGGTTAACTCCATTTTGCTCTGCTGCCTCCAGAACTTTTCTTCTCCAGTATGATCTACCTGCCATTCCGAAACAGCAGGATAAATTGTATTGCCTCCAGAACCGCTACCGCTCCAGTCGATTCCAGAAGGCATTCTAAACAATGAACCCGTATGAAGAGGTCCAAGGAATGAAAACGTCTTGCCGTCAATATCAAATATGTCATCGAATTCTGCGCTAATTCCACTTTTGAAAAAGCCAAACTGATCAGCGAACCCAGAATAATCCACCCTTCCCGAGCCGGGAAAATATTTTAAAGCAGAGAAGTAAATGTTTATTCCAGTAGAACGAAGGTCAGTGATGAAAATTTCCTTGTCCCTCCAAGGGGCGCGATCATAAACCCAATACTCCTCATTCACTGTATCGACACCGTAGCCGAAGTCAACAGAAGAAGAGCCAGAAGAAGGATTGGGATTCGGTTGCCTGTCGAAGTTAAAACTCATCCACGAGTCTCCAACCATTCCCTCTGGATGAAGCCCACCATGAATCGCATCTGGGCGACTGTCCGATAATTGGGTCAAGCCAGAACCACTAAACCCTCCAACTCTTTTATAAAACAAAGGATCGCTCCCTGCGAATCCAAACCTATCACCAGAAATACCGTCGTCCCAAATATTTTGAATTTCCCCAGTAAATACTCTCTTGGCGTATTCTGGCTCGAACGTATTCGTCCTCATTTTCCACCCCGGCGGTGTATAGTACCCTACTACCTTAACTGTATAGGACGAGTATAAAGTGTAGTTGCCCTCTGGGTTCTTTCTTTTAGCATCTCCTATTGAGCTTCCATTAAGAGTCTCCTGCCATGCAGAAATATATGAACCAGTAACGTCTCTGAAAGAGTCTGGCCATTCTTTTGTAGACGCCTGAGAAAGTGTCCCCGAGTATACCCCTATTGCGTCGTTAATTGAGCCATGCACGTAATTGGGAATGCTGTTGTAAATTAAAGGGTTGACGCCTGTGTGGCCCATGTGCCATGTATTATTTACACCGAGAGGTCCAGCGACTGGGGTCGCATACCCCGAGTCTACATCCTGAGTAGCAGTTGTTACGTTAGTAGTAGACCAACTAATCTCATTGAGGTTAGCGTTAATACCTTCAGAAGAAAAGTCGGCAATAGAAGGAGAGCTAAACTCATTCCAGTTACGTTGCTTCCAATACTCTTTAGTGGCGTATTCTTTTACAACGAGATCAAACTCGACACGATGGGGGAATCCAACGGGCTGGCTGAATCCGTTGTTCGGATATTGGCCAGTAGGAAGATTAATCCTCTCCCCAGTCATACCGTAGAACGGAGAGTTGCCGTCGTTCGGCTCATTTTTCATCTTGGACGGTACTGCTCTGTATCCTTCATGACCAGTATACATATCCCTAGCATTATTATAAAGGAATTTAATATCCGCCGACGCAAAGGGGCCACGATAATAACGAGGAAATCCATTCTCTCTGTGCTGCTCTTCATAAACGGGATACCAACCTGACCCCAACAGACCAGTAATAAGCCCCGTAGGCATAGCAGCGAAGCCTTCATCAGCAGGGATAATGGGGAACACGTTAGCAGGACTGGTTGTGTCCGCTGTGTACCCACTGTCAAATCCACTGAAGACAAATTCATCTGTAGCGATACCGTCACTGCCCGTCGAATAGGCATACATTCTTGTCGTGTCAACGCGTCCATAAGTAGGATGCGCCCAACCAACTAGCATCTTGTCAGTTTTTTTACGAGATCCCACAAGTGCGCCGCTTAAATTAGCACCTCTATTTACTCCTATATTTACATTAGGAACACTTTGAAGAAGCCCGTCTAAATAATAAGACGTAGCAAGTCCAGAGTAGCCAGCCATAATCATATAGTTACCCAGCTTGTCAATACCTGTCGTAGTAACCCCAACGACGCCAGTGTAATTGTAACCAGTATGCCCCCAACCGGCATTGTCTACGTAATATTCGTTTAACAAGCTCCCACTGTCCATTCCATTCCCCATCCCAAGGCATAGAGCCTTGATATAATTCTCGCCAGAATTAGAGTGATTTAAATCCTCCCCAGAAATAGTTATACCAAACGAAACACTAGTTTGATCCGGCTCATCAGGTGAGGTATACTCCTGAGAGTCATGTAGGCTACCAAACCCAGTAGTATGAAATATCTGTTTAGTTACTCTCGTATTTAGAATTCCTTTTATTTCATTGGAATGAACTTCTGTGCAACTCGCGCCAAATCCCATCCTAATACCAGCATACTGTTCAGTAGTCTCGCTCTGGAAGTCTTCATTGATAACGATGAATGGGAAATCTGAAATCCAATCTCTCTGAGGAGGACCAGCGGTTCCGCTTACGTCTCCGATTTTTCCTCCATCTTGAGACTCAAAGTAATCCTCCCCTTTTGCGTCAATAAAGTCCCTAACGTGGTTTGGATTAAAGTTGAGAGCATTCTGATATACATTGTCCTGCTGCGCAGCAGGATTCATTGAATTAGAAGCTACTTCTGAGTTAGACCAATAAGCTGGATTAAGAGAAATGGGAATAAATTTCAATCCGGTTTGTACACCAGTAATATTCCTATAAACAGGAGTTAGAGAATTAAAAATATCAGAAGGATTAGAATCTTGAGAAGCCCGGTATCCGCTCAGGGTTCTACCGTTACGCAGTCCCGTGTTACCAAGGTGCATTTGAATCGTTTGTCCATCGGTAGGCCGCTCATTAAATTCTCTAACGTAAGCAGCGCAGTATTCCCCTTGAGGAGCAGTGACAGCAACTGTGTTATGATTGCCACCGAAAGTCGAACCTCCTAATGAAACGAGTTGTTTAATATTATCCGAGTAAGAGCTTTCATGCTGTAGGGATTTGTCAAATGTTTGAAGCTGCGTATTAGATGCAGAAGTATAAGTCCCGGTTGAGTAAGGATTATCTGCAAACTTGCGATAGAAATACTGACCAGTAATGGGCTTGAAGTGTTTTTCAAAATCAATACAGTTCGCAGAGGTAGGACCAATAGATAAACTGTCTGTGACTATTCCGAAATTATCACTGGCGAAGATGGGAATAGCCTGCTCCTCGCATTCGGATTCATTAGCCCATATTAACGGGTCGTAATTTAAGTCGCCACTGACAGAATAGTACTGGATAGCTGAGTCTTTAATTCTCCTCGTATCAATGTCAGATAGGAAGGATGGTGATAAATCGTACGTTCTGAAGTAGATTTTTTTAACTTCTACGTCCTTAGCCGAATCATTAACAATGGAAGCCATTGCTCCAGAGAAGTTATTCGTTAGGATAGTATTTATTTGTCCAGTTGAGAAAATATTTGAGCTTGGGCCAAAGCCAAAGAGCGTAGAAGCTCCGCTGAACGAGTCATTTAAGAATCCGGTAACGCGGTTACTATCGACACCAGCGACCCACGCTCCCATGATTAAGGCTGTCGTAATAACAGGATAGACGCTTCTGACCGTTGAGCTATACGAACTGAAATAATCCAAGTCCACGCCACTAGCAATTGAAGCAAACACATCGACATCCTCGAACCCGCCAAGAGCAGAGAGTCCCGTATCGCCTAAAATAGTATTATTGTAAACCTCTTTACCGACGCCGCTCTCTTTGCCCACTCCAAGAACAATGGACATGCAAGTATTTAGCTCTAAGTCAGTTACAGAAGGAGCGGTTTGTCGGAATCGTGATATAGAGGCAGTAATCCCATAGGAAGCCATCAATTTTAATTGTGGATCTACCTGTTCCTCCTCATAAGTGTATTCCTCTTCCGACATCTGTTATTATAAAGGAATTTTATGAGACGTTAAGACAAAAGACTTGATACGTTTGCGATATTAGCGTGAAAGGCGGTAACATCTGTTGTCGTCTTGTGGTTTTTTCCGACATGAACGACAGGGGTAAGATAATTGCAGTGATCGGACCCACCTTGCTCGCAAGGACTGATTCCCCATTCAACTCTAGTTGATTTGGGGGTTTTTGGAGGTAACGCCTTGGGCTTGTATTCTGGATGTCCTATGAGGTCGCCAGCTGGGAAAATAACTGCTGCTTCCTCATTTTTAATCGTTCTTGCGTATCTAGTATTTCCCGGTCCACGAAGTTGAAGTTTAGAGACGACCTCCCCTGACTCGTCCTTGCTTTCTGCAATTGTATAGTCATCAGAAGGATTTTTCAAGTAAAGAGATTTGAAATCACCGTCAGGACCAACGTCCCGGCCTTGATGCGTAATTTTGTAAGAAACCAGAGGACCAGACTTCCCCTCTTTTTTACCAGCACTAAGATGGTTGATTAATTTACCACCGGGCATGAAACCATGACTGTATCTCATGCTAAGACAAGGATCAAAACACTCGCCGGCCACAATGTTATCGAGATCACAAAAATATTGAGACATCTCAAAAAAGTTAGCACCCTGAGCGTACTCGTAATAAGCGCAGATAGCTGTCAGGCTCCCCACTCCCGCTGTGATCGTTACTCCATTTTTAGCCTCTCTAATTGTCTCCTTAACCCCACTTTCATCTTCGCAGTTAATTCTGATATCCCCATATCCATAACCTTCGACACGAGTCCCTCTTCTTCCTAAGAAAGAGAATCCACTAAACGACTCATTTGGAAAGGCTCGATCTCTTAGTGCCTTAAGTACGATAAAGTCTCTTTTTTGCTGGTCATTAGGGTCCCCTTTTAGATATAGTCCGTAGATAGCGGGAATATCATACATCAAGCTGTATTTTCCTTTCCAACCCATAGAATAGAAGCCTTCTGAAATTCCGTTTCCAAGTCTATCTCTATTGTGACGCATAACTTTCCACTGGAAGGCATAAGGACCGTACATCGACTGCCTCTTTAAATAGGTATCTGACGGTTTGCCGACCCAAGTGTATTGGAATGGGGCATCACCGAAGCGAACGCCGGGGGCTACGAATGCAGGATTAGGTGAATTGTATTTCGCCTTGGAGTCGCATGAATTGTAAAATCTATCAAACGCCTCAACGAAGTAAAGCATGTTTCTACCCAAGCTTTGGTATCTGAAGCCGCAGTTCTCCCCTGCAAGAGTAGTGTCAGTAATGATCACGTCCTTCACGTAATTGAATGCGTCTTTCGTAACATCGGGATTAGCAGCAGAAGTATCCCCCAAAAACAAGAATGCATCTTTATCATTTTCATAGTCTAAATCCCTTCCGAACCTTTTAATGCAACCCAAGTTCTGATGGAACTGCCACGTAGAAGTAACACCAATGGAAGTAGGTCCAGCGTAAAATCCGTAAAGCTCGCCGGGGTGACCTATGTCTGGAACTTTAGAAGCGTAACCCCCAAAATGGATACGAGCACGAGCAGGAGGATTAGTAAGACCGATCTGAGCAATATCATCGACTCTAGGATGAATGACATCCCTGCCGTCAGCCTTAATGGAGAGTTTTACGCCTTTATTCCCATTAACCATAGTTCCTCCTCTACAAGTTGGAAGATGATTATATCCGTAAAGAGCGGAACCAAGAGCATCAGTTAGGGTGGCTCTAAATTCTAAAAGAGTACCATACTCAATAGGTCTATGATTAGTCGACTCAAGGCCACGGGGGTCATCAATTGTTTCTGGAGCGTAAGAACGAGTGGACGCGTGATATATCCAAGGACCACCGAATCCGACAGCGACATTCTGACCACCACCTGCTCTGATGTACCTCTTCTTTTTCAGTGTTTCTTCGTAAGGAATTTCAGAGGCTTGGATTCCCTGATAAGGTTGATTGCTGACATCCGTTAATAGCTCAAAAGGGATCTCAACGTCGCCCTCCAAGGTGTTTGCCGTAAAGGCCACTTCAATATCTATGGGTGCCCCTCCTCCGTTGAGGTACGAGACGTTGACAGACGTAAATGTTTCCGCTTCCAAGAAATAAGGATCACTGACACGGAAACCAAAGCGACCCTGAGCCATGCAAAAATAAACATAATCACTAGCGTCCTCTTCTTTTACCCCCTGTAAAAACGTATAAGATTTAGGGTCGCTGCCTACGTATCCTCCTCCATTTGTACTGCTACATTCACAGGGCCAAATAAACGTACAGTCAGGTCCATCGTCCCCCTCCAAACAGCCCCAAGTCTCCTTAGCCCTAAATTCTATAATGTCGAAATTGAATAAAGCCGCTCTTTGCAACGTCATGAGGTCGGCTCCAAGATCATTCTTCGGCGAAACCTGACCAACACTCAACTCTATCGTATTGAATTCCCTGCGTTCCCTGTGTTCCTCCTTTCTGTTCAGACCCCATTCCTCTAAGAGCCAACGAGTGTCGATCTGAAATTTCTGCCAGTGGCCAAGCAGCGAAGTGTCAATATGGTCACTTAAATCAATGGGGTAGCCGATCGTGTCTTCGAACTCGACTAGCCCTTCTGTGGGCGACCTATAAGTTTTTCCTCTTGACACTTCGTTCAATCTGTTCCGTCGTGTTCCCAAACGCAATTCTACCAAGAGTGTTCCCAACGGACCGTAACCCTCTCCGGCTCTAAGCAAAACATATCCAGAAAAAGAATCATATTGTTTTAAGTCTTTAGTTCCCCCGACAAATAACGTTTTATGATAAACTGCCTTTGGCAAATCTGAACTGAGTATGTGGTGGTCAGAAATCCGAGGAGCCCATTCGGTAAAAATGCTATATTCATTTGCGTTGGCGTCGGGGTTTTCTGGATCTTCAAAGACTGGTGTATTATTTTCTTTATTATTATAATGAAAATCCCAAACACCGTAGATTTCGGGGAACTCTTTCTCCCCGGCCAGAATCTCTGCATCCGAACAGGCAAGGCTTTCGGGATCTAATTCATAAAGGTCGTTGTTGAAACAGTCGTAGTCTACTTCCAGATTCAGCGCCATCCATGATCCAATCCCCGTGCCCTCGACGAGATCACCGCCGCCGTGGACTAATAGTCCATCGAGATGCTTTAATGGTGAATCCACGTCGTCATCCGGGTCTTTTTTCTGCTTCCGCCCTTGACGCCCGACGCCCAAGCATTCTACACTAGCGTATTCAATCTCAGGAACATCATAGTTCCCTTTCATCACGTCTTCATATTTAGATACAGGGACGCGGAACCATTTGTATGTCACTGGATACATCAACTTCTGATCTGTATCAAGGAGTTTAAGTTGCTGCGCCCAATATAAAACCTCTGGGTATTTAGCTTCCATTTTATCCTCTGGAATAGTATGGTAGTCCAACGCTAAAGCCCTCATGACTGGTTGCTGACCAACCTTGCAGTAAGTATTCTTAGGATTCTGAACGAAGATAGGGGTAAAACAAGAGAAGTCATTGTCGATTTTGCCGATATCATTATATCCCACGCCCAACCATCCATCAGCATTGCCAGATAAAGTTTGGTTTTGTCCACTTCTAAATTCACTAAGATCTCCGTCTACCTTGGTAAAATGTCTAAGGGGTTGGTCTCTTCCGCAGTGGATGTTCTGATAAAAGTTGCCCACTAACAATGGCTTGTCATCAAAATCTCCTAACGCGTGAATGCGATCTTGTAGCCCACTAAGACCACCTTCTTTAGCAAAAGTCCCTTCGAAGTACCTCCTATTAACGTCAGGAAGATCCATTCCTTTGTTTACAGAAGGAGTACTGACGGTCCCGATTTCCTTTCTGCCCCACTTTTTTGACAGCGAGTATTCTTCTGGGTTATCAAAGGAAAAGTATATGTGATTAGAAGGAAACAAATCAATAGGATTACCCTGAGAGATATTTAACAAGTATCTCGTTCTAAGCTTCTTCTCTCTGCTCTCTATCATTTCTTTGTAAGCGTCATGGTCTATTGCTCCATCTTTACGGAAGAAGTCTCCGTGGTGCGCAATGAGAATATCCAATCTAAGCATCCAAGTTGGATGAAGGAGCTTCCGGCTTTCATTAATGAAGTCATTCCAGAATCTATCTGTCAGTCTAACGGCAGTCCCCCTGATAGACACTGTTTCGTAATAATTGTAATCCTCCTCAAAGGAAGCGTCGTCGGCTCCGATCATGGGATTGTCGGCAGAAGAAAGAAAGTTAGGGACACTAGTCAGTCCGGCATCGTGCAGTTTTCTGAACTTGTAGTAAAGGTGAATCCAAGTAGGATTAGCGTTGACAATATCTATATAATCCTTATCAATCTCAATCGATCCATGGTTAACCCAGAAAGGAATAGCTTGCGATGAAGCAAGCCACTCGTAATATTTCTGCTCTCTATCAGCCACAACGAGAAGACCATTGAAATAATGATTTGTTACCGCTCCCCCTTTATCCACACTAATAGATCCTCCCCATTCACCAGAAGCAGACAGCGGATCGAGAGGCATTGGTACTTCGTAAGTGGGAATGCCATATTTTATCCATGGCTCCAGATTCACCCCCGTCGCATGAGGCGGATCAACCAGACCTCGTCCGCTAATATCATTAGAGACTGTCCTCGCTGGTGTTTTGCACGTAGCATAAAACCTCGTACCGTAATATCCAAAGCGACCCTTAGCGGCGTAGTAAGGAATTTCAAAGTAATCACGAGGGCAGTCATAGATCGTCGCTCCATAGGACCAAGGCAAAAAGTCGACGACCTCTGGACACTGTCTGTTCTCCCACCAATAATTTATATCTGCATTATTAGCATCAAGTAATTGACTGCCACGAGATGAAACCCTTGGTGCAATAATACCGCTTTCGTAAGGTTTAAAGCTGGTAGAGAAAGGGAGATAGTCGTTATTCTCCTTAAACGTAAAATCCCAGTATTCGAAGTCTCTATAACTAAACGTAGGAGCATCACTCGCTGCATTAAGCGGACCAGCAGGGGAATAATTAAGGTCGTTAAGAGATCCACCTTTGAACATATGCGCACTCATTTGCCCTTCAAGAGTCGCAGCATTGCAAAGACCATGATAACTGAGTTTATTATTTAAAGCCAAATCGTCATTAATACCATCTCTGCCACCCAAGTCGCCAGTCCCATAGTTGGCGGGATTGATAATTTCAGATTCATTGGTCTGATCTGTTCCCGTTATTCTTAACGGCCCCTTCTGCTCGGGCTGAACGATCTGATATCTAGAGGTCAGCTTCATCTCGGTAAAGTCTAAAGAAGAAGGAATAGGATTATGGTTATATGGGTTTCCCACTGACCCGCCAGCGAATGTCCCTCCAGCAAATTCAAAGTCTACTTCTTTAAAGTAAAACGCTACGGGGTTATCAGGAGGACACTCTTGATATGGAGCGTTAACCGCTGCCAATTTCGAGTTAATTGGACTGGAATGAATATTGAGTGGTTTAAGGTTATCGCTCGCATTGATATTGGCAGAAACGAGTCCATGAAGTTGGTTATATTCCAACGGAGTCATAGTGGCGCAAGATCCGACCTCCTTCTCGCATCCGCAATCTTCGGTTTTTTCACTTAAAGAAATAATTTCGCCGTATGGAGGGGAGAAATAACCCATTGGATGAAAGGCATTGTAGTAGTTCCTTCCTCCAGTATTCGTGATAAAAACATTGTTCTGTCCATGACATGCTTCAAAAATACTCGGAATCACATTATATTTGAATATTCCAGTGAACGGATAGGTCAATAACTCAGTAGCAGAGGTGGGCTTAACGTAGCTTCCGTAAGCTTTGATTTTTGAATTTTGAAATAAAGGAGACGTAGAGTCTTCGTTACCGTCAGGTAAGTAGGCGTCGAAGTCTTTCGAGATAGACGTGAGGTCAGAAGAGATATTAACGATCTCTTCTTTAACCTCTAGGATATTCTTGCGAACAACGCCTGTAAATATGTGGTCCGATATGGAATCGTCATATATTACACGCTGCCCTCCTGATAGTAGTCTCATTTTTTAATCCTTAATCCGACATACTATATTACACGAAAATGATTAATATCTACAAACCAAACCAAAAAAATACTGGATCTGCCTGTCAAGTCTGGTATTCTCATGGCGAAAAAGCCTTTTTTATTGAAATTTTAAAGCAGCACTCTTGGAATGCTGGGACAAGGTCTGGCTCGTTCAAGGCTAGCAAAGATAACCCAATGAAGCGCGTCGTGACTAAGTTCAGTCTCACAGAGGTCTGCGGTATGCTTACGTCAATCGACAAAAACGAAGAATTCAAAGCGTACCACGATGCTCCCAACTCAAAATTCAAAACCCAAGTCAACTTCGGGCCGTACATGAAAGGAACCGACCAACTTGGTTTCTCCCTGAGAGTGTCCAAGACTGACAAGGAAAATTCCACCCCCACAGGACGATGCAGTTTTGTCCTCGGGTTTACGTTTCCAGAGCTAAGACTCTTTTCTGAATATGTGAAAATTGGTTTGAATGACCTACTAAGATACAGAGACGCAGAAGAATACAAGAAACTCTCAGCAAAGAAGAGCGGAAAGACTCGCTTGGATGACACCCAGAAGGAAAATTCTGCCGCGCCAGCCGATGGCAATCCTATCTTTTAATGAAAAAAAAGAAAATAGTCTTTCAATCAGACTGGGCATTGGCTAAGACGGGCTTCGGCAGAAATTGCAAAGCTCTTCTTGAGTATCTATATCGTACTGGAAAATACGACATCATCAATTACTGCTGTGGGATTCAGGACAATCATCCAGAACTAGGACGCACCCCTTGGAAATCCATTGGTTGTCTGCCTTCTGACCCTGCTGAGCTAGCTGAGCTAAACAAGGACCAGACTGTGGCGCGAGCCGCAGGATATGGAGCACATAGACTTGACAACGTCATTTTTGACGAGAAACCCGATGTCTACATTGCGGCGCAGGACATCTGGGGAGTGGACTTTGCTATTGGGCGCAAGTGGTTTAAGAAGATTAATTCTGTTATTTGGACTACTTTAGACTCTCTTCCGATCATCCCATCGGCTACAGCGGCGGCGAAGGGGAGCAAGAACTTCTGGATCTGGAGTAATTTCGCTACCAAGGAAATGCATAAGATGGGTCAGGAGCACGTAGAGACTGTTCACGGAACCATTGACGACTCTCAGTTTTACAAGGTATCAGTTTCAGACAGGAATAAATTAAGAAGAGAATTCGATATTGATAAAGATACTTTCGTTATTGGGTTTGTATTTCGCAATCAATTGAGGAAGTCTGTTCCTAATCTTATCAAGGGCTACAAGGATTTCAAGAAAGAAAATCCAACAGTCAAGACAAAACTTCTCCTACATACTCATTTCGGAGAAGGCTGGGACGTCCATCGTCTCTGCGACGAACATCAGGTGGACAAGGACGAAATCATTACAACTCACATTTGCCGTAGCTGCATGAAATACGAAGTCAAGTCCTTCTATGGGCAGGATGTAAAGTGTAAATATTGTGGGGATGAGAAATCCCAAGTAACCACTCAGCCGGGGGCGGGCGTAAGTGAACTTCAACTTAACGAGGTTTATAATTTAATGGATGTCTATGTTCATCCGTTCACGTCTGGTGGTCAAGAAATTCCCATTCAAGAAGCGAAGCTGGTTGAGCTTATTACTCTTGTGACGAATTACTCCTGCGGTCAGGAGATGTGCGAACCAGAAGCGCAGTCCCTCGCTCTTGAATGGACAGAGTATCGCGAGCCGGGAACTCAGTTCATTAAGGCATCTACAAGTCACAGCTCTATTGCTAAAAATCTCAAGAAGGTTTATAACATGAAGCCTGAAAAAAGGGAAGAGATGGGTAGGAAAGCTCGTCAGTGGGTTGTTAACAATTTCTCAATCAAGGTCATCGGCAAGTTCTTTGAGGACTTCATTGACAGTCAGCCGGAAGTTGATTACGATTTCAAGAACGAAGAAGAACAGCGCCAGCCGTTCTATGAGGCTCCAGAGATTGCTGAAGACGCCGAGTGGCTGGCTCATATTTACAAGAATATCCTACGCATGGATGTAGAGACTGATGATGACGGTGTGAAATACTGGATGGAAGAAATGAACAAGGGTATGAATAGAGCGAAGGTGCTTGAGTATTTTAGGCAAGTAGCAATGAGGGAGAATGAGGTCGCTAATAAGGTAACCTTTGAAGATATTCTCGATAATAGTGACAAAGGCAAGCGAATTGTCTACGTTATTCCCGATTCTATTGGTGACGTTTTTATGTCTACATCATTATTTGAATCAATTAAACAAACGTATCCAGAGATGAATCTTTATGTAGCGACGAATCAAGCTAATTTTGATTTACTTGACGGCAACCCATACGTCCACAAAACTATTTTGTTCAACCAGAATATGAATAATCTCTTATGGCTTGAGGGACAGGGAGAACACAATGGATACTTCGAAATCGCGTTCCTTCCTTATTTAGGAACACAAAAAATGTTCGACTACCAGCATAATGGAATAGATAAAATTGCTTACGATTTAAGAAAATGAATTTAATTGAACGCTACGCACTATCAACAGGGGTTAAGATTGGGAAACCTTTTATTTACGAGAAGTTCTTCCCACTTCCCTTCCACAAGTATATTACTTTTCAACCGATCTCCAAAGCAGTAAAGAATTACGATTACTGGCAGGACGTTCTGGACGATATTATTCCGGCTTTAGAAGAAGCAGGAATCAGAATTCTCCAATTGGGAGGCAAAGATGAACATAAATTCAACGGAGTAGTTCACCTCCAAGGGCTGACAAGTTTGAATCAAACCGCTTACTTGTTGAATAGGTCAATGCTCCATATTGGAGTGGATAGTTTTCAAGCCCATATCGCTGGAAGCTTTAATGTCCCTATCGTCGCGTTATACAGTAACACGTACATTCAGAACTGTAAGCCATATTGGGGTGACGCAAGCAAACAGATTTTATTATCCCCTGATTTCTCGAAGAAGAAGCCCTCGTTCTCGTCTCAAGAGAATCCAAAGACTGTCAATTCAATTAAAAGCGAAACTATTTCCAAGGCAGCGTTGAAACTTCTTGGACTCAAGGATACAATTAATTACGAGACGGTGTTTGTGGGTAAACAATATTCCAACACAATTATGTTTTCGAACGTCTGCCCATCAAACTCTCCGAAGATCAAAGCTATTAACGGGCTTGAAGTTAGAATGGATCTCGATTTCAACGAGCAATTCCTTGAGGCTATCGCTCAACGGTGCCAAGTCGCAGTAGTCACTGACAAAGCCATCTCCCTTGATCTCTTAAGAAAATATAAAGCCAACATTGGCGTGTTATTCTTCATGGTTAAGGATAATACTGGGTTGGATTTTATTAAAAAGACAATCTCTTTGGGAATTAAAATCAATTTAATCTCATCTTTGGAGCAGGAAGATATCGATAAACTCAAAATTGACTTCTACGAGACTGGGATGATTGGTAAATTGCCAGAGATTGACGAAAAAACTAGGGGTGAAATTGAATCGATGCCCTCGAATTCTTTAAAGTTCAAGTCCAATAAGACTTATTTGAAAGAAGACGGCGTTTTTTACAATAAAAACAAGATGGATAAGAATTTAGGAGCGAGGCTCCCTGAATATCAGCCAGTGGGAGAAGCGAACGATTCATTCTTTGATGACTTCCAGTTTTATAAAATCATAAAAGAGTCTTGACTTTAGTTTAAAAGCTTGCTAGTATTGAATCATGCCTAAAAAGAAAAACGAGATTAAGACTCTCGAAAGAAACGAACACGGACTCCTAGCTGGGGTAGATTATCACGTCGGAGAAGATGGGTTTATCAACTGGAGGAAGATGGTTGAGGATGATCACCTTGTTCCAAACAAGTCGAGAACGCAGGAAACAGACGTCTCCAAGCTGGAGGACGGCGATCTCTTGATTTTGCTTGCTGGTATTAAGAACCTCGCTCACCTGAGGGGATTTGAATCAGTCAAATACAGGGTTGAGAATGGAGATGCCGATTCAGTCACTGCCGTTTGTGAAATTCAGTTTTCTCCGAATTTCGAAACAGGGCATAAATCTGTGACGTTCTCTGCTATTGGAGACGCTACGGTCCATAACACTAAGGGATTCGGAAGGCAGTTTCTCGGACCAGTTGCAGAGAACCGCGCATTCGTTCGCTGTGTCAAAAGTTTTTTAAGAATCAACGTGGTCGGTTTTGAAGAAATTAACCCTCAGAATCCAGAAGGCGGCAATTACTCATCGGCTACTGAATACGTAAAGAGCATAAATGTCTCTGATGAGCTAAAGGAGGTTATGGACAAAAAAGGGGTTACATGGTCTATCTTACAAAAGAGATTAGCAGAAGAGAATTACGACGGAGCAGCAGACCTTGGGGGCATTGAGGATCTTCCTCGGCTGAAAATTTACGAATTAATCGGGAGATTAAAGAAGCTTTAAATTTAAGGTTAAGGTTCATGCACATCGACCTTCGTAAACTCCGGATCGAATTTAATACTTCCGACGTCTTTCGTTTTAGGAACAGGGAATTGAGAAGGATTCGTAATGACGAGGGGCAGGCATTCATTTACTGGGTCCCTCTTTTTTCCATCTAGATTCATATCTTCATACGCGCAAGAAGTAAACAACTCGATAGAGGTTGGATTCACATTTACATCCCACAGATATGCCTCGTTTTCTCTTTTCAATTTCTCATAGTTCACGGCATTTCCCCTGATGACGCTATCCGTGTTTTCAAGGTTTTTAGCAATGTATCTCCAAAAAACTTCAAACGTATATTTATTCAAACCAATGCCGTATTGCCTCTTTTTGTCATAAAAACGATCGGACGTATAAATTGGATCACCATTATTATTAACGGTTGGGTAACTCATAGGAAGTGAATTGTGGATTCCGCTCACGTAAGGGACTCCGCGAATTTTAAAATCCCTAAAGCCAAGAGCGTCGTACAAAGGATAAATCTTTACACTATTGTAGTTTGTTGGGTTTAGTGAGACGTTCGCAGAATTCGTCGTAGAACCCACCGGATCTTTCTTTAAATAGTGCTCGTTATATTTATTCTTGGCTGCATCCTTGAGGTAGGTTTCCGCATCATACAGAGAGGAGAAGAACGTATCCTCAAAATTAATAATTTTATCTAACTTCTTACATTTGATTGTTTCTCCTAGGTCGTATGGCCTATTGATCTGAGGGATATTGTCCAAAGTTAAGTTGTCAGGATGCCCCCTACTGATATTTCCGTTATTGTCAGACCTTCTTTGGTTAGACAGCATATTTTTAATACCCCCATCGACATCTATCCACAAATGAGTTGGTCTTTTAACGATCATAAACATAGTAGGAGATGAATTATATTGGGGAACGCGACCATCAGGCGTGAGCATGACGATTAAAAACCTACTCAGGATATCAAACATATACTCCTCGGTAAGACCGGGGTCGCCATAGTTAGCTACGATTCTAGCCGTAACGATATCCGCGCCAAAAGGATTATTAAAGCTCCCGCTTCTTCTTTCTTCTACTGCTTCTGTCTTCATAATTAAAATGAGATTAAATTAACGTCCCCTTCAATAAAAGGCTCAGTCCAGAATTCTCCTGTATCGGAAGGGTGTTGGTTTACGGCTGTTATTACACTAGAAACCCCTGCGTTATTAGAAAGACCACTGTATTCCAAAGTTATGGAAATTTGATAGTCCTGCGTTAAAGATGGTTGATCGAACGAAGGAAAGATATGAAGACAGCTGCCATCGCCGGGAACCTCGATGATCCCACTGTATCCAGAGGAGTTTGAGATGATTGTCCCAGTATCTATTGTTGTCATACCAGTAGCGTCAACTCCTGTTTTAAAAATCCAATTATCAGAAAAAGAATAACCGTCGCCGCTATGATTAAAAATGAAACTTCCCGAGTGATTTAATCCAGACGAAACTAAAATAGAATCGAAACCAGTATCCGTCGCTTTTCGAGTGATAACAAGCTCGGGAGTGTATCCTGAAGATTCAATATAGCCAGAACCCATATTCGTGAACTGGATACCCGTAATAGCATAGCCAGTATATGACGCGCCACTGACTGATATAATACTTTCACCTGTGAGAAGGACTCCATGGGCGTAATCCGCCACAGGTGTTCGAACCCCGCTTCCGGCAAATTCTTCGTAGATGTAAGCTGATCCGCTGTTTTTAATAACATCGAAACAGGTTGCTCCTACGTCCCCCGTCAAAATATTGATTGTCGGATCGTAGTTGTAGCCAGATCCTTGGTTTGTAGCCGTATAGCCGGTAACAACATAAAATGTCTCAGATCCGAACAGGGAAATTCTTGTCTTTTTAAGGAGCGCAGTTCCAGAACCACTCGCTCCGTAACCACTAGCAGGGGAGAATGTTAATGGAATCGACGTTCCACAGCCCTCAGAGAATAAATTGTTAGAGTTGTAATTAATTGAGTTAATATTAGAAAACGAGGTAACGTAATAATCAGGAACTTCACTAAAATACCCCGAATTAGTATTATTAAATCCAGTCAGAAAATTGCCAGTGCCAGTAACAGTTGCGGGGGTAACTGGCTTGATATGATATTTGATTTGTTTTACTTTTTCATACCCGTTTCGATCAAATACGCTGCTGCAAAACACTCGGCAGATTTCTCCAGACCTATTGTAGAGATCCTTGCTAAACGCAAATCCATTTGCAAATCCGCTTCCCTTCATTTTGAAGTTCATGCTTTTATCAGAAAAAGAAGAATAATCCGTAACGTTGATATCTCCTGTTACATAACTTCTTCTAAGAACCCGTTTTGAAACGGAGTCAGAACCGACGCTCAAGTCTAAGAGCATGTCAAGGTTAATACTGCTATCACCATAGTCGGAGTTTAAGTCGGGAAGAAAGAAGTCAATATGGCTGTTGCCAGACACGTCCCCAGAGAATTCACTCGAAAATGAAGGACTAGCGTTTTCTAGGAACAAGTAAGAGGATTTAAATAGTCTAAATTTATTGGGTGTGTTATTTGTAACGCGACCACTTAGAGAGTCGCCAGCAGTTAATGAGCTGTCTACAGTAACAGTATAGTCAATGTCAGTTATCTCAGCTTGTAATTTAATATTAGCACTCAGTTCTGTGCCGGACACGTTAACAAATAACTTTTCAAAATTGTAATTGTTTTTAGCTGCTTGACGATATAGTTCATCATTAATAAAATAACGATAAGAATCAGACTGCGAATCCCCGCTTACGTTTACTCTTTCGTTATTCCCGAAGCTCTTGATTAGCATTCCGGCAGAGTCATAAATATTTCCACTCTCAAACAAGAAACTTAACTTGTCCCCATTACCGGACAAGCCGATCTCAGCCACCCCTGTCGTATTGGATAAGTACAAGTCAGAGAACGAGAATGCAGCTCTGCTGACATTAGGGATAAGCCTGAACCTGTTTTCTGTAAACTTCATTATCTTTTGGGTAGCCTTGCTGAAATCTTACTTAAGATAGATTCCTGCGCTGGTAAGGTGGGAGGCTTACTGCTGAATGATAAATTAGTTTTCATGCCTTCTTGTCCAACGCCAACAGAGAACGAGGTTAATCCAGACAAAGGCGTGATAATACCAGATATGCCAGCAACATCACCAATGATTTCGATGTCAATCTTCTCTGAGGCGCCGGTGCTATTGTAAGCGTTTAAGCCTTTAATGACATCGTGATATTCTTTAATGGTGGCCACGGAAGAGGGATTCTCACCAGTAATAATGGACATGTAACTCAAGAACTGATTCGCATCAGCATTTAAGAAAGGATCAAGATCGGGGTCCACTTGATTAAGAACTAATTTGAACGAAGAAGCTGAACTGTTTAGCTTATTAACTGGTTCGCCGTGAATCTCTACGCTCTCCGGTGTTCTAATTTCCGTATCAATAGTCGTCGTCATCGTTCCGTAATATAACTGGCCACTCTCATCATAGGGTACATACCCATTCCCGTCCATATTGTATGGAGTACTAACTGGGTAGGTAATTATAGCATTAATATGTTTGTAATTGTAACGAACTAGGGTTTTCTGTGTGACGAGGTCATTAATATAGTAGCGTCCATTGGCATCAGTTGGGATAAATGTCCCATCCTTTAGTGCCGCTGGATTCCTTTCAATATTGACAGCCAAATATCTCGAATTGGGTTGTTGAATCCAAGAAGGATGAAAACCTACCCGGTAAACCCCAGTAGGATTAACTTCACAATCGAATCGGAGCAGTTTCTCGTCCATCAATAAGTCGCACTCATGCACCTGCTTGCGAACAAGATCCCCACTAGCTTGCAGAGCATTTTCACAAAGCTCCTGTTCCACAGAGATATCACAAATGCTAGGGATCTCCTCTTTTGCTTTCGCCTTCTCTTCCTGCTCAATCTCGGCTTGGTATTTCATGAACATCTCTTTGTTCATTGTTCTTCTGGGGGTACCATCTTCCTCCTTGTTGCAAGAAGGGATGAAATTAAATCTTCCATTTGGATGACAAGAGTAAGCATCATCCACCTCGCCCCTTGTAATTGGAATAATACAGACGTGCAGCTTTCTGCATCTATTTTCGTAGTCGCCGTTATAATTCCAAAAACCGACAGATATTTGGTCGACGCCCAGTTGGTTGCTTAGTCTTAAATTCTTAAGCATGCTTCTAAATGAACCCTCTCGAGATAAGTCGTCAATACCGTCATGGAAGCTAGGAGCAAAATAATCCATCTCCCAAGTCTGTTTCGTAGTCCATAACTTGTCGTCAAGCTTGTCGTTTATATTCGTAATATTATTATATTTTTGACACTCGTCGTCGTCGAATTCAATATTCCTGTCAAAGTCTTCCTGTGTAGTCCCCCAATGATTCTCTAGCTGGCCATAAAACGCCCCAGTGTATCTATCTGAATTAGCCCAGTTATAGAATGGGACAGAATCCTTGAACGGAGCGTCTTCTACGACGGGGTGCTGTTCGGTCTGTGGTTCGTAGTCGTGCGTGTAAGTCGTTCTTTTAATTCCAGAAGACCCATAGGTTAAACCAGCGTCAGGGCTAAGGTTATAGAAGTAATCCTCGACAGTATAGGGGGCATTATTAACGATGCCCTGAGTAAGCAGTCCATATTTGTACATGTCCCCAGCCATCGTCTTCTCTACGGAAGTAATAGCTGTAAGTTCTTCGGGAAAATGATAACCAAGATAAATCTCGAAAAACTTCTGATCGTTCGCATTGTCTTTTGATGCTAAGCCCCCTTTATATTTGACTAAGATTGGCGTCTTTATTCTTGGATCAATTATACGAGCAATAGGGTGGAAACCTAGAGCTTTGAAGTTAGCGTCAAAGTCTTGCTTAGCCGGAGTTTCGTATTTCGTCATCGGTTCCGATAAGTAACCACCCGTTCTAATAGGGTCCATTATTTTAAGCGAGTCAATAATTCTAGAACCGACATAAATACCTCTAAAAGAGGGATTGTATTTTGAAAGAGTCATTGAAATGTCCATCTCCGCAAATGTTCTGTTTGTCCACTTGTCGAATCTTGTTAAACGGTGTCCTTTGTGTTTTGTCGTAGCAACGAGTCTACTACCGCAAAGAACAGTGGAGGTATGCATATCATTGTCGCAAGTCTCAAAATTGAAGAACGGAGAGTTGGTAACGAATTGTTTACCGAATGCGTTATCGAACAAGGTCAGTGAGGAACTCACGTAATTCAAGTCCATAGGATGAAGAGGAGCATACCCGACGTGACGTTTAACTTGTTTACTTCTAGTCTCTGATTGAGCGGCTTTCGTGTTATGAGTAACAACGGACTGATCGTAAGAGTTGTCTAGTGAGTAGGATTCTTTGTAGGATGAGATGGCGTCTTTTTCTGTAAAATCAAATTTCTCGCCATTCGGATCATTAGGATCAACTATCCCAGTTAAAACATCAAGAGCGACAGGCTTAGTAATATCCATCCCCACAAAAGTCTTCCCACTGGCAAAAAAATTTATTCCAAAATCAGAACCCCAGTTATTTAGAACCTCGCGAAGGGTCCCTACGTAGTTCTGTTTGTAATAAAGAGTTCTAGTCGTGTAGCCCGAAGGAAATTCACCAGCGAATTGCATACCTCGGTTTTGCAACGTCCAGAGTAGCTCTGGGAAAGAGTATTTAATCTCAGGAAGCCCCCCACAAAAGTCTTGAGGAATATCTTCTGTCCCTAGCATTACATATCCGCCATTTAAATTAAAAATATCCTTCCATTCCTCCGACTGCTTGTCAGGATCAGTCACAATACCAGAAAGCCTACGCCAATACTCATAAACATTCCTCTCAACCTCTGGAAGTTCTTCGTCAATGATGCCTGCTTTCACCGCTGCCATGTTATCGAAGATCGTGCCGTTCAGCCCGACATACGACCCCAAGTCTACTTCTCTTTGCAAAACGCCGGTATGTAAAAACGCATCACCTGAATACAGACAGTCAGGACACTTAATGGGGAAAAAACCGCTGATGTTCGTTCTATGAATATATTTTGCCCCTTGTCGCTTGATAAGCCCCACGTAAATTTTGTCAAGAATTACAGAATAGTCCTTGAAGACGACATTTAGGATTTTTTGGTTGGGTTGGATGTCAATATCGTACGAATACAAGACATAGTCGTTAAACACAGATCCATTAATATCAATGTCAAAAAGACTTTCCTGATTTCTGCCGGGCGCACCTAATCTTAAATCAGTTTTTTTAATATCAAAAGTCTTAGGCTCTTCTGAAAACTCATTGCTGAAGTCTTCTTCCCCTAAATTACCGAGTGCAATGCTTAGCGAAATCTCACTTGGGGACTCTCCGAAATTGATTACCCCGTTCGTGCTGTAAATCCATCCTCCAAAGGCGTAACTCCGCGCCCAGTTCTGAGGCTGAAACCTATTTCCTCTTGGTGAGACCTTTATTCCTTTTAAAACTTTAACTGCCATTACTCTATATTAAAAAATGTTGACTGATTGTTATAGAATAAAAACAAGTCATTTGTGAAGGAGTAATGCCCACTTGTAGGGCTACATGGGTAGGTTTTAATGTAATTCGCCCCTTCAATCTGTCTTATTCCATTAACCCAGACCTGTTCTGAGTACCCAGTAAGCTTAACCGTCGAACCGTCAGCTTCGAAGCGAGTCACTTTTCTGCTCATTTGAGCACCAGTAGTTTTTTGAACAAAAACAAGAAGGCTAGACTCCACGCTGGAAAGGCCAGAGGGAGGGTTGCTGTCCCAACCGGAGACGTTGCCGCTTCCAGTTCTAACAACATCTGATGAAAAATCTGGCATATCTGCGCCAGAAAGAATTACGGAAGGATAAATTCCTGTAGTTCCAGTGTGATAGTCATAGCCTTCTATTAGTTTTTGTCCATTAATAAACAAATCATATCCAGTCAAAGACTGACCAGAGATCCCTGTTATGTAAATTTGATTATTGTCTGCTGCCTCATGATACTGAGACGCCGCAGGGTAGTAGTATCTCGTTCCTAATCCTCCAGACTCGGCTACGTCCCCAGAGTTAAGCAGGATTCGGCTTCTGCTCCACATGCCACTAAACTCAGAAGTAATGATGTCCTCATTCAAAAGGTTGTAAGCGAATGCGTCGGAGCCGTCGTAACCCTGAATCGATTCCCCAGCGAAGATATTCTCGTTTCCAATGTTAAAGTCTACCCCTTCGATATTCAACAGTCCATTATGAAAGAGAAGGACGGAGTTGAACGAACCCTTGTCTAAGACGAAATTGTCAGTCGTTAGGTTGAAGTTCGGGATGGGCTTGTCGTAATAGTAAGTCTCCACAAAGTCGCCACTCACGAGGCTAGTCACAAAAGCAAGAGTCTTATCTCCGTAAATCGACTTGCCCCCTGTTGTCGTATCATATAAAAAAGACCTACTGGTAGTCACGCTCGTCCCACTTCCAGCAAAACCCGTCATTGGGGTAATATAATCAATCGTGTCAATAATACCAGACATTCCGCTTCCAACTAAAAGATCTGTTGTTCCACCTGTCGGGTGGGGAACCGTTTGAATAAAATAAGTGACGCCGGTGTTGCCAGAGATGTTTTGAGTAGAGAAATTAAACCCAGTAGCTTTAAACTGATCAAAAAGAGTAGTTGTTACATTATCGCTGAATCCAGTAAAAAACATACAGTCAATACAGCTCTCGATTAAGTTAGGAGCGTCAATACTGTCACCAAAAAGAATAAACTCTTTATTGACTCCTTCTAAACCAGTGTGAGTTGTTCCGCTATAGTTGTATAAGCCACCGAGATACAATGTGTCGCTATGAGTATAGCCGGGAATGGATAATGAATTTGAAACAAGCTGGTCGGCTTCATAATTATAGAATCCAAGAGTCGCTTGATCGCTATTATGGACGTTAAGGAAGACTGAGTTTCTATCTGACAGCTCCTTATCTATTGTGTAGGATTTTTTTGTTGGTCCGCTGTAATATTCGAAAAATAATCTGTTACTCTGGGTGACCCCCAAGGCAAACCCGCTTGCCCCTGTTCCCTGCTCGTTTGAAGAAGCGAGGATTTGACTAGCCTCCCCAGAGGCATTGCATAGATCGGTGCTGTAATCGAGGATAAAAGTAAAGTCTGCGTTGGGGTTGTTTTTCCCCACGCGATAAAGCTCTGTGCCACTAATTAAACCAGTAAGCATTTTAGGTAAACCGACCGTGTTCTTTACGATGACGCCGGGGATTTTATCTGCCCGCATAGAACCGCTCAAAAAGTGAGCCGCCTCGCTATAAAGACTGTTGTAGACGTAGTTGCCCGACCCTCCCGTAAAATCATACACGGCGGTTAGGTTCCCAGTGGGAATTCCTTTTCCAAGCAAACAGTTTTTATAGTCCTCTATATTCATTAGAATCCAAATTTATGTTTAGGTTCGCGCCGCTCATATCCCGCACTCAAGAACCCATTGAATTTGTTCTTGCTAAAATCCTCAGCGATACCAGTCCTCAAGATGTAGTTATTCTTTATACTAGAAGAAGCCTCACCAGAGCTAACACTACTATCTGTTAGATAGAATTTATTTTCTTCGTTTTTCCCTGAGATATAATCACGGATGTTATCAATTACACCTGAAATCCCAATAATGCCGTCAAGTAGAGTAAGATTAGATTTTGGTTTAGTGTGAATACCCCCCTCCCCTAAATTTGTATTGTTAGCAGACAGGCTAATGCGTTCTCTCGTCATACATTGCAAGTCTTGAACAATGAAATGCCCCTCTATATTTGCGGCGGGATCCATTTGAAAGATCCAATTTTCTGGGGTGACCGCCACTTGGTAATCGCTTTCACCGATAGAGATAGGATAGGTCTTTCCGCTAGGAAGAGTAATCGTTTTTTTTGTTATAAAGTCTCTATCAGAGAAAGAGGCTGTCATTGAAAATTCTGGCTTTATGCTCTTTTCTTTGATGGCGAAGTTATTTGGATTAGGATTAAGCTCGTGAATAATTGTTCCTGATAGGTCAGTTTCTGTGAATTGCTTGTAAAGCTCGCTATCCTTGACTGCATTATACAGATAGGAAATGTTGTTATTGTAACCGTCTACTATTTCCTTCTTCTTGTCGTAGATCCTCTTTGTTTTATGGGCTTCTGGTCCTTTGATTTTAAACTGAGAATTGATTGAAAAGTTCTTCTGGTTTTTAATCTCATCCCAAACCAATGAAACGTCGTGAACCATTAAGCCGTCAAAAGCTTGACTAGATTCCCCAGAGAAAAACGAAACTGTATAACTCACTGAGTTTGATTTTTCTTTCTCGTTCAAGCTGAAGTCATTCAGGAATACGTTGCCAGTGACAATGCCGTAATCTTCTAATTTCTGATAAACGTCAAAAGCTCTGGCTGCGTTTCGAATGTCGGGGAAATTGCTATTGACCTCGTCGTTTGCAATTTCCAACCCGCCATTAAAATTTAAGTTAAGCGTTAAATTAATGTACTCTTGAGAGGTATCTTCTTGAATATCTAAAGAGGCAATAGAGACGTAGGCGCTGGTTGACCCCGTCTGGTAGTTCCAGTTTTCAGTAACAGAGTAAGAAGCGCTCACTCTATCGACACTCTCGTCAACAGAAGACAAGATGGATCGAGACGCGGTAGGTACGAGAAATGGGGCAGCGATAGATATGGGGTCTTTACCTGTAAAAAGAGCGACAAAATTATAAGCGTTGTCGATTGGATCAGCAGACGAGGTTTTAAGCCCTCTTGCAGAGGTGGTATGAGTAACAGATACCGTTCCGTCTTTCTTTTCCTTGTAAGAGTATTGGCTGCTAACGTCAACGACGCCACTCGGAACGTCATACGACTTCAAGGTTGCCGAGTAAGAGACGGGAGTGTTAGACCCAAAAGAAAATTTATCATTGTCAAACGAAAGACTCTGGAGAACGCAGTTATTTGCGGAATAATACGAAGTATCACCATCAGATTCAACAGTTAAAGTCTTGAATCCCTTTTGAAAAATGTCAGTTAGAACACCAATTTTTCCTGTTCCGTCTATTGCGTCTATTAAGGGCGTTTCAGCTATCCCTGTGACGTGGCCACGAAGGGTAATATTTTGAGCGACACCCCACCTGTTACCATAGTCCACTGCCTCTATTGTTTTACTGACGAATGGCGTAGGAGATATCGTTACGCCGTCATATTTTACCGTTGTAGACATTACCTTTTCCTAGTATAAACAAAATTCAAATTCAAATCAAAAGTATTTTGTGACCCAAACCTGTACGAGCCTCCTTGTAGGAAGTAGTTGTATAGTTTTTCTTCACGCATCACATCTCTGAGAAACAACCCCTTTGAGTATTTCAAAATGTCAATAGCTTCACCAGTTGGAAGCTTAAAATATTCAAGTAAATTCTGAGCAGGTCTTATCATCTGGCCCCTGCAATTAATAGAGACAGAACCCGGCTCTTGCTGATAACCATAAGAGAGAACGGACTGGTTGGAATCTTTATTGATAATTTTGTACTCTTCTATTATATCCTTCGGCTCAGTTTTATCAATGGAAACTTGCATTGTTTTGAATCCAGTGATCTTAGTCTCAGTGAAAGGATTAATAATTCTTGAAAGATCATACATCGGATCGTCGGAAAAGGAGAACGACGCGCTGTACGTTTTTCCACGAACGGGGGCAGTGATATTAGATTCAACGAGGGTTAGAGCGTCAGGGTGTTGTCTTCCAGTGACCCCGGTAAGTTCGCTATAAATAGACTGACATTTAGAAATTGACCCTATTCGATCCGTCGCAATAAACTGTAGGATATTACTAGAACCGCTCACAACTTTCGTGTCAGTGACTCCATCAACGAAGCCAAGCAGAGAGTAATTAAATGAGTGGTTCATTTTGAGAGTTCCATTAGAATCTCTCTCTACGCTGAGTTGGTCAGACCTCGTAATATAATCAAGGTAAGAAGGGTCATTAGTAAAGACGACGCTCCCGTCGACAGTAAGCTCGGGTATTTTAAAGACTTTAGAAGCGCTAACCTGCTTAATTCCAGAAGAAACAACGGTAGGAGCTGTTTGTGTTTGCTGGAGAACAATAGGGGCGTATTGCGCAATTTTTTCAGCACATCTTCCTGACGAGCCACCAGTCAAAGAATCAAAGCCGGTAAGAGCCTGATTGAAATGCTTCTTTCCGAAAACCGACAAGCTCTCTGTAATTCGGAAATACCCATCTGCGTCATAATTAATAGCATGATCCATTGAATGAGTAAACTCACCTGAAGTATAAGGAAGGATCTCGCGATTTTTTTCGAAACTATAAGTATGAGTAAGTTCGTCGAAAGTTTCAGAAGTATACTGTTTAGAGTCAGAACCGACATAGTTGACGTATCCAGTGAATCCAGTCAATGAAAGTTCCGCCTCGAAATCTTTGGCGAAGACGGCTGCGGCAATTTGCCCAGCGGTATTTCTAACATCCGATGCTCCCGTGATTGACGTGGGGGGCGTACCTGAAGTTCCTGTAATCAAAGAAAAATTAAGAGAGTGGTTATAGTTCTTATTGCCCTCTTCTGAGAGGCTGAAAGAGAATTTCTCTGAGAAGCCTTTTAGCATGTCGCTCCAACCGGCGACGACATCTCCAAGTCCAGCATTTTTCGTATTCTGGTAGCCGTCCTCATCTTCTTCAAAGAAGGTGCCTAAAGTCCTTGATTGTATTGTAATGTTGAACTTTTGAAAACGCATTCCATCCTCATTAAACGCCTCGCTTTGAGGGTATTCTAAAGAGGTTATATTCACATCCCCGCTAAAGTACTTCAACTGAGCGGCAAACTGAGTCTTGAAATACGGAGCAAGATCTTCTGTGCGGTCCAGCTGGGTATCGAACACCTCATAGGTATAGTTTTCAACAATACGGAATGGTAGGTTTGAATCACCAAGATATTCATACTCTCGATTATAACCCAATAGCCCCGTATATGTTCCTTGTGGTGTTGTTATTGGCATAATTTACCTTTACGCCGTCGTCCTTGGGGGACGAGGGTTACCCATCGCCTCCGCGAGTATATCTTTTACTTTTCTAGATATTGAAGGGGATAACAATGCCATCAAACTATCAGAAAGCTCTTCGCTAATCTCTTCTGCATCCAACTTAATTTCTATCTGACCTTCTACTTCAACGTTCTTTTTTTCATTCTCTGACGCGAATGTAATTGCACGTCTTAATTCATCAACCTTAATAACGACATCAGAAAGAGTTTTGCCTCCTGTAACAGCTTCCATCTTCATAAGCCCCACATCAGGGTAATAGCCAAAATTATCCATACCATCATTATCCCGAGTTGAATCCCCTTCGGCCTGACCGGGTTTAGGAGGAAGAACGCCATTAATTGCGTCTTGAGCATTCTGTTCTTGGCGTTCTTTAGCTTTCTCCGAGCGGGTGAATTTTGCCTCCATTCTTAATACATCGCTCTCGTTATTGAATTGCTCTTGGACATCACCGCCTAAAAACAACGAAGACACCAAGTTTTTAAGACCAATACCAGAAGCCCAGTCGCCCATTATACCCCCATATTCCTCGCGATCAGGAGTATTGGGATCGTCATCGTGATCCACCATTGTCGGCAATGCCCTATTCGTAACAACGTCCCACATCTCGTCGCCTACAACCTGACTTGGAGCGGACTCATTCGGACCGTCCCCCGCGTTGACGCTCTCCGCACGGGTGCCCCCACCCCCCGCAAACGCGCCCAAGTAAGAAGAACCTATATCAACAAAATCCCCAAAAAGAGGAATACCCAACAACTTCGAAGTATTCTTCGCAGTTCCTTGCACGACTCCTTTCAAAGTTGTTTTCGTAGCTGTTTTTACAGCTGTGTCAATTACCGGCTCAACTACTTTAGTGGCGACTTGAGCAGCTGGAGCGGTAACTTTAGGGGCAACTCTAGAGGCTGTTTCTTTGGACCAAATCTCAGCAACCGCTTGGAGTTGCCTTGTTGCACTATGTCCTTTTCTCATCTTATCCGCTGCGCTATCGAGCATCTCTTGCGCTCTTTTGACCGTAGATGATGGGGTAGGCTTCACATTTACGGGCATTGCATCAGTTGGGCTGAGGCGAACCAATTGCGCAGGACCGCCGGTTGGCACGCCCTCCGTCACTGTCTTTAATACATTTGGCAATGTAGTCAATGGCTTTTTAACAACATCACCTACCGCATCTGCCGCATCTGCCGCTGCCTTTGTTGGCAATGGCTTTTTAACAACATCACCTGCCGCATCTGCCACTGCCTTTGCCTTTGCCGCTGCATCTGCCGCTGCCTTTGCCGCTACCCTTTCCGCTGCCTCTTTTTTCAGTTTATTTCTTACTAGAGCAGCAGTAGCAGCAGCCGCGCCAGAGAGCGCGGCCTTCTCCCCGCCAGAAAAACTGTCAGTGAATATCTTGGTCGGGCTTTTAGGAGGTGTGACCGTTGGATTGGGGGGAATTTCGACTTCTTCTCCTGTCTGTGTTTTCTTTAGTTCTTCTAATATCTTTCGAAGCTCGTCGAGCATACTTTGTTCTGTTAAAGAACCATTCGCAAGACCCTTAAGAGCCTCTGCTGTCCCTTCAAGAGCTTTGGAGGTTCTTCCGAAATCAAGAGCACCGAAGATAGCAGCAGCGGCTTCCCTTCCGAATGTCTCTGAAAAGTTCCCAAGTCTTGTTCCAAAGTTTTCAAGAGCATCAGCAAACGGACTTTTGATTGCTTGAATTTTACCATCCTTTTCCGAAATACCCACAGCCGCACGAGACTGCCGCAATGCGACCCTATTAAGATTCTCAGGCCGAAGCTGAGTCTTAATCTCTCTTCTGAGACTAGGCTCACTAGTACTTCTTAATGCTCTTTCCAGTAGATCCTTGTTCGCCGATGCGATATTTGGCGCGTTATTTTGAGCAATTATTTCTCTCGATTGTGGACTAATAAACTCCATGCCACCGACAAGTTCTGCAACAGCCCCAACTTGTGCGATCATTCCTGATCCTCTAGCCGCTCCGGTGTTACCCAAATTGGCGTTCAGTGAACCTAAAGAAAGTCTGTTAATCAATGCATCCCCTTTCTCACGATCAAGCGATGTTCCGATTCCTCCAGCTGTAGCTAAATCCTTCTCAATAGAAATAAGTTTGAGTTGATCACGTAATATTTTATTTTCTATATTTGTGACCGATTCAAATCCAGCTGTGGTTTCTTCTTTAAGCTTTGCTGCCGTATTCGAAACCTTGATCATGGCATTTACAGCTTTTTTTTGTTCGTCAAGAATCTGTTTGTCAAGACTTCCTTTTTTAGCTTCTAACTCATCCGGACTGAGTCCGGATTCAAAAGCAAAATAGTCGTTGTCCAGCATCTTTCGGTCCTCCTGAAGCCCATTAAGTTTATTAAGAAGTTCTGGAAAAAACCTTCTAATGGGTTCAAGGGTTCTGGTTTCT
>Ga0302132_10000193_pt1 | contig 32559 bp, 18 predicted proteins | sample CB9_321_MG_FD_203113 | JGI IMG/M metagenome (GOLD analysis project Ga0302132, IMG submission 203113) | Marine microbial communities from Western Arctic Ocean, Canada - CB9_32.1 | ecosystem: Environmental > Aquatic > Marine > Oceanic | place: Canada: Western Arctic Ocean | collected 2017-09-19
GATGAAATAGCAAGGGTGGCTAGAATCGAAGCGGCCGTTCGGTTGGAGTAACGACGCAAGAATATCAAAAGAAGCGGGAACACCAAGTAGAATTGTTCTTCGACGGCGAGTGACCAAGTATGTAGCAGAGCCTTTGTTTCTGAGGGGCCGTCAAAGTAGTTGAGGTTTTGATAAAAGAAATTGTTGGCCAACATCAATTGCTGATAAATGGTCGATTCGGCGAGCTGCTCGTAATCCTCTGGAAGAAGTATCCAAGCACCGGCCAATAATGTCACAACGACAACGACAAATGCCGCAGGCACAATACGTTTGATACGGCGACTCCAGAACCTCGCCAGACTGAATTGTTCTCTTTGTTGATTCTTGATAATCAGACTAGTTATCAAAAATCCGGAAATCACAAAGAACACATCGACGCCGATATATCCACCTGAAAAACCGCAGTCTGCGTGGAAAAGCAGCACCAACAGCACAGCGACTGCTCGTAATCCATCGATATCACTGCGGTATTTAAAAGGAAGCACGGTTAATATGGTCTGTAACTAGATGGGCCTGATTTATTCCGTTTCTGTATAAATAACAAAACGGCCAATTCAGCAATATCCCATTTACAGGGTGCTCAAACTATACACAGCACAGACTCGGCCGAAATGACCACAGATGGTCTATTTTGTTTTGACGGGTCCGTAGCCGGATTTAGGTTTTCCGGAGTCATCGAGTTTATCGCAGGCCCACAACATGCCACGGGTGACTAGGTCGAGATAAACATCAGTACTCATGGTCTCGTTGTGATGACCAATCGTAGTGCCAAAGACTTTACCTTTTCCGATGGTGTTGGTCCAAATGCAAGTATGATCTTTTTGGGTGTCTTCGCCAAAAGCGGTTGCCAGCGCTTTGCAATTGGGCCACATCTTGTCAATCTTATAGAGCTCACCGTTGGGTGTATTCCACACTTTCGGAAATCCCTGCATGATTGGGTGCTCGACTTGTAGATTTCGAACTGCCAAGGGGCGGTGTTTTTCATGGCTAAAGGAACTTACGCCGATAACTTTTCGCCAAGCATCTGTTTTGGCATGACGATAGCTGTGCACGGTGCAGTGGATAATGACGGCAGGTACTCCAGCGTAATGTGCTTGAGCAACGCGTTCCACAAAGGCGACATCCGTTACTCCACCAAAACATTGGTTGTGGACAACAATATCGTACTTGGCTGCCCAGTCCGGAGATTTGAATAACTCAATCATTTGATTGCGATCCTTACCGCCCTGATGAGCGATCGTCCACTGGACATTGGCACGCGCTGTAATACCTTTCTCGAGGATGTTCTTTTGGTTGTCGTAATCATGGCTGCTGCCACCGGTAACCATTAGCACTTTGAGAGGTGCGACGTTATTCTTAGTAGTAGTCGTTTCAGCAGCGGTAGTTTTCCCAGCAACCAAGCAAACCATGCCTACTGCAAGTGCTAAACATAAGAAGATATTTTGTCGCTTGTTCTGACGATGGATCATGGCGTGTGAATTTCCGATTAGACAACGAAGTAGTTTATTTGCTTGGTTTCATTTTAACGGGAAATGAGGTCGTCCAACAAGCGGCTAGAATGTGTGCGCTTATTGACAAGCTTTGATTTCACCGTCGATTGTTAAATGATTGCACAGAGAACCCCAGCAATCATTATCGAGCGGTTAATAGCAAAAAAATATCGGCGGCAATGTCACAATATATCGAGGCTGGAGTAAAATAATGAGGTCGAGATTGTCCGCTGAAAAGCAATAAGACAAATAAAAGCTTTAGTCAAATAATGAACCAATGAGATTTACGAGAATCAATATGAAACAGCAATGCATTTGGCGTTCACTATTCTCACTTGCGATTTGTTTCGCATTTGTGGGAATGATACAGGCAGCGGAACCGTTGCAATACAATCGAGATGTGTTGCCAATACTGGCAGAAAATTGCTTTGCTTGTCATGGTGCGGATAGCGCCGCGCGAAAAGCCGATTTACGTTTAGACCAACGTGACGTGGCAATCGACATTGGCGCAATCGTCGCGGGCCAACCTGACGACAGTGAAATGATTAACCGCGTGTTGACCGATGATGTCGAACTGGTCATGCCGCCAGCGGAGCTTAAGAAAACACTCACAGCGGACGAAAAAGAAATCCTCAAACGTTGGATATCCCAAGGCGCTCAATACGAACGCCATTGGTCGTTGATTGCACCACACCAATCCGAACTCCCCAAGGTTCGTAAAAAGAGTTGGGCCAAAAATGGCATTGATAGATTTGTATTGGCTCGCTTGCAGCAAGCCGGTTTATCACCCGCAGCCGAGGCTACACCTGCTAAATTGTTTCGCCGCGTACACCTAGATATCACAGGTTTGCCTCCGGCCGCTGAAGACGTCGCCGCTTTTGTGTCGGCGTATCGTGGCAGCAAAGAGACTAAAGACAACGTGCTCGGTGATTGGATCGACAACTTGATGCAGACATCAGCGTGGGGCGAACACCGTGCGCGGTATTGGCTTGACGCAGCTCGCTATGGGGACACGCATGGCCTGCACTTTGATAACTATCGTGAGATGTGGCCTTATCGCGATTGGGTGATTCGTTCATTCAATGCCAATCAACCGTTTAATCAATTTACCGTTGAGCAAATTGCCGGTGACTTGCTGCCAAAACCATCAACTGACCAACTCATTGCGACAGGATTTCAGCGGTGCAATATTACCACGAACGAAGGTGGTACGATTGACGAAGAAAATCTTGCCAATTACGCTGCGGATCGAGTGCAAACGATCGGTTGGGTCTATTTTGGTTTAACGACGAACTGTGCTCAATGTCATGATCACAAGTTTGATGCGATCACGATGAAGGACTATTATTCACTGGCAGCATTCTTTCGTAACACGACCCAAGGTCCCAAGGATGGGAATATCAAAGATGGTCGCGGCCCAGTCATCAAGGTCCCCTTAGAAGCAGATCGAGAAAGACTGGCAGCATTACCTGCGGCAATCACAGCGGCTGGGAAAGCTCGCGATGAAAGAAAACTAATTGCCCAAGCTGGGTTTAATAAATGGCTTGACGTAACGGAAAAAGAATCCGTCCCGCTAGAATTGCCGACGAACGGATTGCTGGTTAACCTGCCGCTAAATGAAGGTTCGGGAAACACTGTTACAAATCAAATCGCAGACGCGGATCCCGTTAAAGTAACAGGTAATGTGACTTGGGTTGCCAATGGACGGACTGCCTCGGCACCAGTAATTAAAGCGGGCAATACATTTGATCTTGGCGGGCTGGGCGATTTTGAAATCGACCAAGCGTTCAGCTATGGGGCTTGGGTTAGAACTGTAAAGGCTGATGGGGGCAGCGGGATCATTGCTCGGATGGACGAACAAGCCAAGCATCGCGGTTGGGATTTATGGCAAGACCGAGGCGAGTTTGCTGTGCATTTGGTTCAAGAATGGCCAGATAATGCAATCAAGGTCATCACTGCAGGGGCTCAAGTAAAGGCTGGGAAATGGCAACATGTGTTTGTGACTTATGATGGAACTGCCAAGCCAGAGAGCATCAAAATATACGTTAACGGCGTGGAATCTAAATTAACCGTTGCCACAAACAACATCAAACCGGACGCAACGATTCGCACCAAGACGCCATTGAGAGTAGGGCAGCGTAGCCAAGGCGCCGTTTTTGAAGGTGGCAGCGTGCAAGATGTTCGTATCTATGATCACCAATTATCCCCACAAGACGTCAAGACCATCGGTGAAGCCGCACCACTGCAGGATATTCTCGCGATTGCTCAGGCAGATCGAACGAAAGAACAAAATCAAACCTTATTGAACTATTACTTGAATAATAACGATCAACAGTATCCAAAACTCCAAAAAATACTTGGTGATCTAGAAAAAGAAAAAGCGGCAATTGAGACTCGGAGTCCCGTGACGCATGTTCAAGTCGAGAAGCAAGGCTCGGATGCGATGGCTTATATTCTGATGCGAGGCGAGTATGATAAAAAAGGTGAACAGGTTTCGGCTGCCACTCCAGCTTCGTTGCATCCATTCGCCGATGATTTACCCAATAATCGTATGGGGTTGGCCAAGTGGATTGTTGATCCAGCGAATCCACTTACGCTGCGAGTCACCGTGAATCGCTTTTGGCAAGAAATCTTTGGCCGTGGAATTGTAACTACGCCGGAGGATTTTGGCGTGATGGGCGCCGACCCAAGCCACCCAGAGTTATTGGACTGGTTGGCACTCGAGTTTCGTGACAGCGGCTGGGACGTACAAAAGCTGTTTAAGGTAATGCTGACCAGTGCGACTTATCGCCAAGCGGCGACTGTAACTCAACAGAAGTTAGAGTTAGATCGTGATAATGTATTGTTTTCGCGTGGTCCACGTTTCCGCATGGATGCAGAAATGGTGCGAGACTATGCGCTGTCTGTAAGCGGACTATTGTCACGCAAAATGTATGGGCCAGGTACTAAGCCATATCAACCAACAGGTATTTGGGATGTTGTTGGCTTATCCGGTGGCGATACTCGAAATTATGTTCAGGACAAAGGCGAGAATCTATACCGCCGTACGGTATACCACTTTTGGAAACGAATGGCAGCACCGCCAAACATGGTGGCGTTTAATGCACCAAGTCGCGAGTATTGTGCTGTGAGTCGAGAACGTACGAACACACCGCTGCAAGCTTTGATTACTTTAAATGACCCACAATTTGTCGAGGCCGCTCGAAAACTTGCTGAACTTGCGCTCATCAAAACAGACGGCAGCGACCAAGCATTGATTGACTTTATCACGGACCGTGCGCTCAGTAGAGCCTTGAAAGATCGCGAATTAGAGATTGTTCAATCTAGTAAACAGTATTTGCTCGAATACTATCAAGCCCACGCAGATGACGCGAAATTGCTCTTGGCAGTCGGTGAATCGAAAGTTGATGAATCGATGGACGATGTAACACTAGCAACTTGGACGATGGTTTGTAATCAGCTCTTGAATTTAGATGAAGTCCTTAACAAGTAAGAACTGTAAAGTAATCAACGAACAGAGACCAATAAAATATTACCCGAGAATTAAGGTGTATTGGAACATCCTATGAATATCATTGAAGAATATAAAACGTTGCAAACTCGTCGACAATTTTTCTCGCAGGGTAAGAATCTGTTAGGGACTGCCGCCCTCGGTTCACTGCTAAGCAGTAGTTCGTCCGCAGCAGCGGGTGAAGGCGTTGTTAAAACTCACTTCCCCGCAACAGCGAAACGCGTAATATATTTGCACATGGTCGGTGGTCCGGCGCAGATGGATTTATTTGATCACAAACCCAAGATGAAAGATTTTTACGACAAAGAACTGCCAGCTTCGATTCGTAAAGGTCAACGACTGACGACCATGACCAGTGGCCAAAAGAGATTCCCCGTTGCGCCCTCGAAATTCAAGTTCGCCGCCGCAGGTGAATGTGGCATGATGATGAATACGGAACTCTTGCCGAACCTAGCAAAAAAAGCAGACGACATCTGTTGGATGCGGACACTGCACACCGAAGCGATTAATCATGAACCAGCGATCGCTGCGATGCAGACTGGGAATCAAGTTCCGGGTCGACCGTGTATAGGATCTTGGGCCTCGTATGGATTAGGATCTGATAACGAGAATCTTCCAGCATTTGTGGTGTTAGTTGCAGTGCCGAGTAATCGTGACCAAGAACAAGCGATCTCGTCTCGGTTGTGGGGAAGCGGGTATTTGCCTGGTGAACACGCGGGCGTCTCATTCCGCAGTGCCGGTGATCCGATTCTATATATTAATAATCCAGACGGCGTTCCTGCGGCGATCCGCAAAAGTACAATCAACAATATCAATGCTTTAAATGAGATTAATTTTAAAGCGGTCGGTGACCCAGAAACGCAAACTCGGATTCGACAATACGAGATGGCGTTTAAAATGCAGGCTAGTGTGCCTGAGTTGACGGATTTAAGTACTGAGTCGGATCACACGTTTAAGTTGTACGTTCGCTAATACCGTCTTGATGGCTCGGAGATTGGCTGAGCGCGGTGTACGCTTTATCCAGATTTATCACAACAATTGGGACCATCACGGTAACGTAGCAGGACGGATGCCAAGCCAATGTAAAGATGTGGATCAACCCTGTGCAGCGTTGATTGAAGACTTAAAACAACGGGGGATGTTTGAGGATACGTTAATTATCTGGGGTGGCGAGTTTGGCCGTACCATTTATTCGCAAGGAACTCTTTCGATGACCAATTATGGTCGCGATCACCATCCTCGATGTTTCAGCATGTGGATGGCAGGTGGTGGTGCTAAGGGCGGTACAATCTATGGGGAAACCGATGACTTCTCCTACAACATCGTTGATAAACCAGTCCACATTCGTGATTTCCATGCAACAGTTATGCAACTGTTGGGTTACGATCACGAACAATTGTCATACAAGTACCAAGGCTTAAATCAACGGCTCACTGGTGTGCTTCCGGCACAAGTCATCAAAGAATTAGTGCTCTAGAAAATTTACAACGTGATGGTGTTGTTATGGTTCGACCGACTTTAGGTTTAGCGTTATTTCTAATACTGCTTAACTCCGCGTTTGCTGCGGACCCGATTGCGATTGCCCATCGTGGGCTGTTAAGGCATGCCCCTGAGAATACCCTGCCTGCGTTTGCTGCGTGTCTAGAATTGCGCATGGGAATTGAACTCGACATCCGCACGACTTCTGATGGTCATCTTGTTGTCATACATGATGATAATTTACAACGGACAACAAATGGTCCGAACAAGTCGATCCGTGACGTGACTTTGGCCGAAGTCAAAAAGCTGGATGCTGGAAGTTGGTTTGATGTTGGATACCAAGACGTACAGGTACCCACGTTAGAAGAGACGTTTAAGTTGATCCAAAAACGGAAACAAGGTCCGACGATTATTGCATTGAATGTAAAACAAATCACCCGCGATGGTGAACGAAAACTAGTTGCCCTGATGGTCAAGTATGGCATGCTTGACAATTCTTTTGCATTTGATCAAAGCCGGGAAGTGAGTGAGCGTCTCAAACAACTTAATCCACGTGTGCGGATTGGTCAAAATGTAAACCGAGCGTCGGTCACCGAAAGGCTCGAGGAAAATTTCTTAGATGTCTTTCTGTTGACCTACACTCCAACCAAGGAAGATGTGGATCGATTACATCAACACCACAAGCAAGCTCTATTCAACTACGCGGGAGCTGGTGAGAACCGGCGGAACCCCAGTGCTTGGCAGCAAACTCAAGCAGCAGGTGCCGATGGTATGTTGACAGATTATCCGACAATGAGTCAGCAAGTGTGGCGGGCAAATAAATCTCAACCTGACGAGACGGGCGAAAAATAATTTGTGCTCTTAGGGAACCGCATTTATGTCCGGTGACTCCAGCCCGAGCAAATTTTTTCGGAAGAAATCCTTGCGACGTCTGTCTCCATAACGGCCTCCGTCACCATGTCCTCCGCCGGGAATTACAATCAAGTCGAAATCCTTATTGGCTTTAATCAGTGCTGCAACGAGTCGCATTGTTGATTCCGGAGGTACATTTGTGTCAAGTTCGCCGACGATCAACATCAATTTTCCCTGTAAATGATGCGCATTGTCGATATTCGAGGAAGCAGCATAATGTGGTCCGACGGGATAGCCCATCCACTGCTCATTCCAAGAGGCCTTGTCCATCCGATTGTCATGACAACCGCACGATGAAACAGCTACTTTGTAGAAATCTGGATGAAACAACAACGCACCGGTAGAGCTTTGTCCCCCAGCCGAACCTCCATAAATCCCCACTCGGGAAGTGTCATACCATGTATATTTTTCCGCGACGGACTGGTGCCACAAGATCCTGTCCGGAAAGCCGGCATCTTTGAGATTATGCCAGCAGACGTCATGGAATGCTTTGGAGCGGTTGGCCGTGCCCATTCCATCCATTTTAACTACGACGAATCCCAAATCCGTCATCGATGCATAACGATTTCCCGGACTGAACTCTTTGGGGACATAAGAACTGTGGGGACCGGCATACATATGCTCCAACACCGGATAGACTTTGTTGGGATCAAAATCTCGCGGGCGGTAAATAATCCCCCAGATATCCGTCTCGCCATCACGACCCTTGGCAGAAAAGACCTCAGGAGGTTTCCAGCCTTTCGCTTCTAAATCTCGGGTGTCTGCTTGCTCAAGTTCACAGACAAGGCGACCGTTCCCGACACGCCGCAGCTCATGCACGGGTGCCATGTCAACGCGGGAGTAAGAATCAATGATGAACTGGCGGTCCGGTGAATAAACAATCTGGTGGTAGCCGTCGCCCTCGGTCAGTGCCGTCAGCTCGCTGCCGTCAAAATTAATTCGATAATAGTGAATGAAATACGGATCCTGTTTTGTATTTCTGCCCGAGCCGCGAAACCAGATTTGGCGTTTTTCTTCATCGATGCGGTCAACTGCACGTACGATGTATTCACCCTGAGTGATTTGATTCTTCGTCTTACCGGACGCCACGTCGATCAGATAAAGGTGCCGCCAACCATCCTGTTCAGAGATATAGATAATTTCATTTGTCTGTTTGAGCCAGTTCACAAGCGGCACGCCGAGGTTTTGAACATGCTCGGTCCAAATAAATGTCTCGCTCACCTCGTCGATAATATTACGCGTCTCACCACTAAACATATCAATCTCGATGACTCGCAAACGTTGGTGACCACGGTCGATTTTCTGGTAACGAACAAACCGTCCGTCGGGGGTCCAGCGGAGGCGTGGATTACGAAAATCAATCAGACCAACTTTCGGTTTAACCTGCAGTTGTTGTTTTAAGTCGAACCAATTCAATTCATACGTCGTGAATTTATCACCCGGCAGCGGATAACGTCGCGACTGTAACTTAGCTCGTCCCCCCTCCTTCGGCGACGACTCGATTAAATGAACTTGCCCTACGTCCTCTGGCTGTACACGAAAGGAAATGAGGTTGTTTGAATTCGAGGCCCAGACCACCGACTGGTATTGGTTATCTGTCTTTCCGTCGGTACTAAGCTGAATCGGTTGTTCTTCTCCGGATACTGCTCGCACGTAAACATTGTGTTCGTGAATATAAGCCCGCCATTTCCCATCAGCGGAAATGTCACGACTTGCCTGATACGGCCTAGCTGGTTCCGCCCGCTGAACCCGCGTATTATTCAATTCTGATTTTGGCGGTAGGGGTGCGTCTTTGGGCTTGTCGATCTTTGTAAGCTTCTTAGATTTCAAGTGATACTGAAAATATGTGCCCTTGATCCGAAAGGTGGTAAGATGATTTGATAGATCAAATTCCAGTTGCTCCAGCCCGAGACGTTCCGCTACTACACCCTTCACTCCGATCTCCTCAAGTGACGCCGCCAGTTTTGAATGGTCAAAGGCTAAACGACGGGTCTCCTTTTTTAAGTCAACTAGGACGAACTCCTGCTGGCCCTGCGCCAGATCATTGCGATACCAAAAATGGGAATTGTCAGCGGACCATTGGGGCTTAATCTGGCTCTTATAGACCTGAGCGTTTACATTCCCAGCGAGACTTGTAATCATCAAAATAAATAGAATAAACCGATTTGTGAATCGACATAGATAAATCGATTTGTTGGACATCTTCATTCAAATACTCTTATTGTTAAAGCCATTGTTTAGCTAATGTGTGTGAATCTATCGGTCAATGAGATTTGCCTTGATGGCAGCGTAGATCGTCGCTCCGATTTGTTTGTAACCAGCAGCGTTAGGGTGCACTCCATTGTTTACCGGATAGCCGTCGACCGTATCCAAATTTAATTGGGTAGCAATGATAAATAAGGGTTCATCTTGTTTTTGAGCAGATTGCACAAAGGCGATTTGTCGTTGGACAAGTTGGTGTTGAATTCGTTTCCAACCCCAGCGGGTATAGCGGTCCTGATAGTTGGCTTGAAAGGCCTCCTGCCGTGAATTTCCCGGTGTTGTTAAGCAGATGCCGATGCGTGCCTTTGGAGCAGCGGACCGTAATGCTTTTAATAAGATATTAGCGTGTCCAAACATGGAATCGACTCGACTGTTGATAGAGGCGGGATCATTCGAGTTGGCACTAAAACAATCATTGATTCCCAACATGATCACAATAATATCAGGGATTTCCCCATCGCATTGCTCAGCGAAATATTTGGGCACATTGAGTGTTGGTTTTCCTGTTGAACTTTGATATACGAACGGACTGCTTCGCTTTTTGTAGGTACCATCAGGATTAGGTTCAAAGTGGCTTGCAAATCGTTGCCAAGTCCATCCACCGTACCCTTCATGTGCAACACCATCTGCGGCGGAGGTCGGTTTGTGAGTCCCTAGCATCTTCCATGGTGGATTATTTGGTTGCGACAAAAGGCGAGCGATTTCGTTGCAGTACGTTGTCGCATGAGTCAGGCTGTCGCCGATTATTAACAGCTTCAGCGGTTCTTGCGATTCGGATTTTGCGGGGATGACCCGAACGATAGTGTTGGCTTTTGCTAGTGGGGCGCCGTCTGCCGCATTAACTTGTAACGATAATGGGTGGTCGCCTAGTTGTTGCACAGTTGCTGTTAATGTCCAACGTTTCGTATGCGTCGTACCGAGATCGCCGGTGAACTTGAATTGATAAGCCGTGGTGTCTTTTACTATGACAATATTGTCAAAGTAAATATTTGTTTTAATCCCAACAACGGCATAAATAATCGGCGGCAGTGTGGTTTGTAAATCTTCGCCCCCGCGAGCTGTTTTGAGTGGAACAGTTTGCCCCACAACGCAGGCCATCAAAAGCAATGGCAGCAGAGATCGACATCGTGATGGTTTCATAATACGTACTTCCCATTTATCAAATCAATTATTCCAAGCCGAGACCCGCCAGTAATTGTTTCAACGATTTTTGCTCCTTATCAGGATGAAACATCGTTGCACGTTTTTGGCAGTGATTATGCAGTTGTTTATAAAAATTCGTGTCTACTTCTGCTTGCAATAATAATGCAGCGAGTACCCTCGTATCTCCGATGGGAAAGTACCCCGGATAATCTTTGCCAAGCATGCCTAATGACCCGGAAATATGAGTCGATAGAACCGGTGTTCCTGCGACAATCGCTTCGGAAATCACATTGGCCCCTCCTTCCATCTTAGACGAGACGACCAATAACCGACTGCGGGCGATTGCTTTGAGTGTGAGATGCCGTGTCAAACTGCCGCGCCAGGTATAACGGCGGTTGATTATCTCTTCACGATTTGCCCGAATATTCATCGACGGCGTCAACGCGGCACCGATATGCGTGACAACGATCCGCGAGCCATCTGGCAGGAGTCGCGAAGCCATGGCCGTGCGAAACGGGTCTTTTACTGCACGTAAATTACCAACCACAGTCACTTCAAAGTTGTGTTTTAATGGTTTGCAAAAGACTGCTGGAGGTTTGGCGGATTGTAGAATTGTAACCGTTTTATTCTGATATTGGTCAGGTACAGCGTGCATCCCGAAGGGTTGCAGGACAACAAGTCGTGTTGCCAATTCTAAGGAACGTTGGGCTGCCTGGTTGCCTGCAATATCGCGATACAGGTCCGTTCCGGTTAGGACAACAACGATAGGAACGTCTGGGAATTGCTTGGCCATGCGTTTAATACCCACAGCATTTTTCCGTGCATGCAGAGCGATCAGTAGATCGCATGCTATGGGTGTTGGATCGGAAGTGACCTGAAAGTCATGTCCCATGGCTTTCAGTAGTTCACGCCACCGCTGGGAAGTTACTAAATTACCACCAGTACCGTACTTGAAATTCGGAGTCAGGCATCGGATTTTCATGGGCATCTAACGGGTTATATGGATTGGGCTGAGACCTTACTCAGGAGTTGATTCTATTGAAGAGTAAATGCCGGCAAAGGTACGACCTGTCCGCCTTGCATTGCAGATTCATGGGCACAGATTCCAACGCAGGTCCAATTGGCGCTAGTCACAGCATTTGGCAGCGGGTCGCGGTTTTCCAGCAGGGCCGAGACAAATTCATTGACAAGATGTGGGTGTGATCCGCCGTGGCCACCCCCTTGTACGAACGAAAGGTGATCGGCATCTTCGATTGTTTGTGTGAACTTTTGAATTTCGACAGGAAGTAGATGTGCGAAATCCGGTACGCTTACGCGTTCGGGTATTTCGTGCTCGGCTTTTTTAGCTGTGTGCAGCACATGTTCGTCACCTTCGACTAATGTCCATTCAAAGCTCTTTTTGGTGCCATAGACATCAAAACTCTCACGATATTGACGAGCGGTGTCGTACAGAAATCGCCAAATTTGAGCAGAGACATCGCTGTCGGCTATTTTAATATGACAGGATTCAACAGCAAACGGACTACCAGATTTTTTACGGATATCATCTCGAACGGTGCCGGAACCAAAGCATGAGACATATTCCGCTTTGCCGTTGACGAGTCCGAGAATAGGACTGACGACGTGTGTTGCGTAATGCATGGGAATCATTTCTTCCCAGTATGGTGGCCAACCGTCCATATCCTGTGGGTGCGAGGCCTTCATGTATTGGATTTTCCCGAGTTCCCCGCGGTCATAGAGATCTTTGATATAGAGGTACTCACGACTATAGACGACGGTCTCCGCCATCATGTACTTGAGTCCGGTTTCCGCAACGAGGTTACAGATTTGATCGCATTCTTCGATGGTGGTTGCCATCGGCACAGTACACATGACATGCTTTCCCGCTTTTAGTGCTTCCATACTCATCCAAGCATGATCATCGATCGGGCTATTGATATGGACGAAATCAACACTGGGGTCCGCAAGTACGTCTTCAAATTGTGTGTATCGCTTGTCAATTCCCAATGCATCACCGACTTTGTTGAGCTCCACTTCGTTGCGGCGACAAATTGCAGCAACATTGGCATTTGGATGCGCTTGATAAATGGGCAGAAATTCTGCTCCGAATCCTAAGCCGACCATAGCGACGTTGACAGGTTCTCGGTTTGCGGATGTTTCGTCCATATTGTGAATCTCTGTGGGAAAAGATTTTAATTTGATGTTCGGTTCTATTGTGAGGTCTATTTTGACAGCGCAAAGCCGGTTTTTCAACTACGTAGATTACAGATGGTCAGCGATGGACAAATTCACTAAAACTTATCAGATTCCAATTACAGCTCCTACCTAATCATGGCAAGGCATGGCAAGTCATGGCAAATGACTGCAACTCGCAATTACCGGCCGGATCGACGTTTCGGCTTGTTACGTTTGCGACGACTTACGGGTAGATGTTCCAGTAAGAAATCAATCACATCTTCTTGCACTATTTTCGTGCGATCTTGCCCGTTGAAATAGTGATCAGTTTCATACCAGATAGCACTTGAGTTTTTGCCTGCGGCGGCATGCAGTGCTTTGGCAAACATGGGTGCGACCAGCAGGTCAAGGGTGACGTTAACCATTACCAACGGTCGCGGCGCGATTTTTCCCACATGGTCGGCAGGGTCTAATGATGGCCTAGCAATTTCAGGATCGTCAGATTCACGGCCCGTAAAGAAGACCGGAAAACCACCACCGCCGACAAGCGATCCCATTACTTTAATTCGTGGTTCATGTGCCACGAACGTGATACCTGTTATTGCTCCCCAACTAATGCCGACAAAAGCGAGACGCTCTGTGTCGACTTCCTTGCGCTGCATCAAGTAATCAACGGCTCGACTGTAGTCCGCACAGTAGTGTTCAAAGCGGCGGTAGTCCATTTGTTTGAGAACAAATGGATCTTTCTTATCAGAATGACGACGTTCTCCGCGGAAGGCCGAATCAATTGTTAGGACGACAAAACCGTTATCAACAAATTGTTTTCCGATTTGGACTATGTAGTCAGTTTTTTTGCTGCCGCCAGATCCGTACTGCAAAAATACCGTTGGGTGTTTTTCATTTTCATCCTTGGGAATGTATAAAAAAGCGGGAACACGGTCGCCGTCAATTCCGTTAAATTCAACTCGCAAGTGAAGATGATCTGCCGCATCTTTGACGATAGATTCGGTACCCTCTAGCGGTGCATTGTGATCGACTCGGAAAGGGATCGCCGATTCTGCAGCGAGGCCAGTCAAAGCGTTACAGATGCACAGGAAAACGGCGCAGGTGGTTTTTATGGCAATCGTGACTTGCATGCTGCATCCCTGGAAATGGAAAGCGATTTGTTTGCACTGTCGCCGGACGAAAAAGGACTATGTTTAAGTTAAATCATTGAGTGTGAATTGGCAACGGTATGGTTGCAGCCCTCAGGTCCTATTCGGAACGAGTCCATTCATGTGATCGCATTTGCCACATTTTGTAGAACGTTGTGTGTTAAAATTGTGCATCCAAGCAAAAAACAATTGATGTATTACTGGAGGGTGTGATGATGGATCCTATTAGCCGACGAACTTTTGGTGCTTCTATGGCGACAGGAATTGTAACGGCAACCACAGCGTCTGCAAAAACCACCGCAGAAGCTCCCGTTGGCCCAATGGTTGGACATGTCTCTAGCAGTCAGGCCATACTATGGTATCGACCCAGTGAAGTGGGAACGTATAGCCTGACGGTTCGTGATACATCAGGAGCGCAGGTAACGCAGGCAACAAGCCAGGCTCTTGCTGATAACGACCGGTGTGTTACTTGGGAGCTTTCTGATTTAGAGCCTGCCACGCGGTACCGCTATGAAATTCAGTCCAACGGAAAAACGATAGTCGGGGGCGATGATTATATATTCAACACCGCGCCGCCGAACGATAGTAAATCGAAAATTTGTTTGGCATTCGGATCGTGTGCTCAGAGTACCTCGTTACCTTTGTGGACACAGATGGCAGACCGTGGTGCTGAGGGCCTTGTTCTATTGGGCGATACACCCTATATCGATTCCACTGTATTACAGATAGCCCGCCAGAAACATCGTCAGTTTCTGTCGATTCCTGAATTATCGAAGTTTATGCGGCAGCGTCCTGTATGGGGTACTTGGGATGATCATGATTTTGGCCGGAATGATTCCGATGGAAATTTGCCGGGTAAGGAAAATACACGGCAGGCGTTTATAGAGTATCGCGCCAATGAAGCATACGGAGAAAAAGACCAAGGGGTTTACACGAAGTTCCGTCAGGGGCCGGTGGAAGTGTTCTTGCTGGACACACGTTGGTTTGCCAGAACCGAGCCCTCACCGGTCGATGCGAAAAAACAGACGCTACTAGGTCAACGGCAGTGGGATTGGCTGCGGAAAAGCTTGCAGGAATCAACGGCGCCCTTCAAACTGATCGCTTCCGGGATGATCTGGGATAACAAACGCAATACGGAATCGGATGACTGGATGACTTACGTTCATGAGCGGACGGCATTGTTTGATTTTTTGGGTGAGAAAAAGATCTCCGGTGTTGTGTTGATCGGTGGCGATATCCATTGCTCCAGATTGTTGCGTTACAAAACAGAGCAACAAGTCGGTTATCCAATCCACCAGTTTATTGTTTCGCCGATTCACGACGGTACGATTCCTACGCTGAATGTCCCTCATCCGGACTTGATAAAAGGCGCATCGATTCCGAATGTTTGGTTGCGATTAGAAGTGGATTCCAGCGGGGATCCCGCATCGTTGCATGCGGAATGGGTACAGATGAACGGCCGCAAAATGTGGGACATTAAGCTGACGCAGCAACAATTGACGTCGTCCTAGATCGCGTTCTAGGCCTTGCGTTTAGTTGTTGCCTAGTGAGAGAATATTCTTTCGATTCTCCCGTTGCTGGTTTCTGAGAAAGTTTTTTTGAGTCTGCTGCAGGAGTGCGTAGAATAGCTGGTTCTGTCTAGCGAGTTCGGTGACTGGGTTGGCTGGGACTTTTCCCTGTTCGAGCATGATCCAGCCCGCGTAGTCAGATTTGACGAGCAATTGCATAAGTTCCTGATTGGGATAATCGGGAAAATCTATTTCACGACAGTGAAGCGTCGCACCGAAACGGTCCCGCACTAGATTGAAGTTATGCTCCAGCCCATCGCCCTGAAGATCTTGTGGATTACAATTCCAGCAGACGGCGACGTTGGGATTATCAGCAATTTCCATAATGGCCTTTATGGTGGGTAATTCGGCACATTGTCCATGGACTTCCAATCGGATTTGCTGTCCCCACCCTGCTCCGAAGGATCCCAGTTCATTGAGAGCCATTCCGATTTGTTCAATGGTTTTTTCATGGGGGATATCATCGTAGAATCGATCCGGTTTGACTTTAACACCGGTCCCGCCGACGTCGTGGCTCAGCTTGATGAATTGCTTGGTACGTTCGATCGCCTGTGTGACCACGTTCGGATCTGGGTTGTCATATCGTTCGTTACTGCCGATACCGACCAGAACGACTCCAGCGTCGGTAAATTTCTGCCGTACTTCCTGGCGTTGATCTTTGTTCAGATCCGTCTCAACACCGTGCGCGTGGGTTGTCCGAAGTTCAACCCCCTGAACCTTGGTTAGTTGACAGTTCGCCAGCAGTGTATCCAACTCCCAGTCTTTTCCCCACTGATAGGTTACGAGTCCGAATCGCATGCTGTTACCAGGCTTGATGGCCCATTTTCGAGTCGGTCGACTCGCAGCTTGCAGATCGTGAGGCAGCAGTAATGACGTGAGAATTCCTGCCGATGTCGCGGCGTTTGATTTAATCCAGTTACGTCGGTGCATGTTCACAGATAGAATCCCCTGTAGTTACCATCTAGACCGAGAATATCGAGTCGCTTAACGTGCCTGTGCTGTCGGCAAACGATTCTTGCTCGATACCCATGGATTGCAGAATGCTCAAGTGTAAATTGGCCATTGGCGTTGCGTCTTGCGACCAATACGTTCCGTGCTTAAGTCCCATGTTAGCCCCACCAGCCACGAGTGTTGGTAAGTTACGTGGATTATGAGTGGTGCTCGCACCACTTCCATAAAGCACAATACTATTATCAAGCACTGAACCCTTGTGGTCTTTGAACTGCTCGAGGCGATTAAAGAAGTAAGCGAGTTGTTCACTCAGAAAATGATCATACTTCGCAAAATTCAACTGCCCATTTTTATCATTCGCATGGGACAACTGATGGTGGGTACTGGATAATCCAAGTTTAAGCGGGAAGGTATCACTGATTCCCATCCCATCTTCGCGGTTCAGCATGAAAGCCACGCTACGGGTAATATCAGCGTCAAATGCGAGGGCGATCAAATCAAACATGTTTCGATAATATTCGCTCGGTTCGCCTTCGGAGGTGGCGTCTAAATTTAGGTGGGAGTAATCCTGTTTTTTGACAGGGATGTCGATCCATTTTTCTGACGCGATCAGCCGCGATTCTACTTCATCGAGCGATGTCAGATATTGTTCCATTTTAGCTCGGTCAGATTTTCCCAGCCTCTTATTAAACGCCTTGGCGTTTTCTAAAACCGCGTCGACTAATCGGATATGCTTTTTCAGATTCGTTCGTTCTGCCTCAAGCGTCGACTTTTCCCCTCGGAAAAGCCGGTTGAATACTCTGCGAGGATTATTTTCGGCAGGGATCGGATTGCCTTGCGGGTTGTATGAAATTGTACCTGTGCGAGACAAAAACCCGACGCCGGCATCAATCGACAGTACTAGCGAGGGCTGCCGACAATGCTGTTTGGTATTTTGCGCAACGACTTGGTCCAGTCCGACGCTGTTATAAGTGCCCGGTTTGGGATTGTGCAGTGGTGCTCCGGTAAGCCACATGTCAGAGCAGACGTGGGGGTCCGACTTGATGCCGGATGCATGTTGCAATCCACCCATAAAGCTCAATTGGTTTCGGAATTGGCTTAGGGGCTTGGTCGATTCTCCGAACTTGAACTCGCTTCCCGTCTGTTGTGGGAACCACCGCCACTGGTCAATTTTGTTTGCCGCGCGCGGCAATGACATACCGTTGGCTGTATAGATAGCGCAAAAACGGCGTGGTGTTTGTTTTACAACGTCGTCACCCATCGCTTCAAGTATTGGTAAGACTAGGGTTGTACCAGCGATCCCTTTAAGAACACTACGGCGATCTATTTTGTTCATGGAACTCATTAGAACATCCCTTCAATCGATCATTTATTCAAAAACAACTCGCTAGTGATGACGAATCGAAATAGATCCTGCATCTGGTAGCCTGATGCTCTTAATTCTAGTTGGTTTTCTTTTAGTTCGACAAGTTCATTATAACTGAGACTTCGCCCGATAGCGTAACTGGATAAATGTTTTAGGAAACTAAAGGTGACCTGATCTAACTGTTGGTTAACAAGGTATTGTTTCAACCCGTCCAAATCATCTACGATCGTCTTGTCCGGTAAAGTCGATAGGCTTTCAATTTTCCCAGTAGTTTTAAACAGCCCACCTGCATCAAAAGTTTCAAAAGGTAACCCCCATGGATCGATCCCTTGATGGCATTTAATGCAACCGGCTTGATTGCGATGTTGCAATAATCGTTCGGCAAGCGTGAGATTAGAGTTGTCTTGCTCAAGGTCGGGTACATTTGGGGGTGGGTCAGCGGGCGGTTGGGCAATGATCTTGCGGGCGACCCAAGCACCACGTTTAACGGGATTAGACTCTCGGCCGTCGGATAATCCGGCTAATATTCCGGCTTGCGAAAGTATCCCGCCTAAGTGTTCGTTGTCGTGTGATAGTGGGAGAAATTCAAATCCGCTTTCTGAGCGTTCACCGAGACCGTAATAATTTGCTACGGTTTCATTTGCGATGATAAAGTCTGACCGAATCAGATTCTGCAATGGAAGATTGTGCTGGACTAAATACTGCAGAAATTGGATGGGTTCCTGTCCAAGTTGAACTTTGGTATCACGCGTCAAATTTGGATATCGATTTCGATCTATTTCCACCACAGCCAGTTTGTCCAGATCCAACCATTGCGTTGTGAAGGCAGCAGCGAATTCACTAAATCGCGAATCTTGAATCAGGCGGTTTGTTTCGGTTGCCAGAGAGAGTGTGAGCGAGTTACTACTGGCCAGTTCAAGTAACCGATCATCGGGTGCTCGGTTCCAGAGAAAATAAGACAGTTTAGAAGCAAGTTCATACTCGCTGATGGGTTCTGGTTTCGGTGTATTACTGTTTTCAATTAAAAATAGAAACTGCGGTGAGGTAAGCACGATTAACAGTGCATCTTTGATACTCTGTGTGAAATCTTGATTGTCTTGAAAGGATTGTTCCCAGATCGCCATCAGCGCATGCAATTCTGCATTTGTCAGCGGACGGCGGAAAGCGCGTGACGCAAATTTTTCAATCACTTCACGAGCGTATATTTTGGGTTGGTCGGTGTGGTTTGATGCAATAAAGATATTGGTGTGTGTCGCCGGCGGCCACGTGTCATAATACGGGCCTTCAAACTCAACGGATTTAATGAGCAACCGCGGCATGTTACGACCGTCGGTGTATTCACTGCGCACCCCAATTTCACGAATTCCAGCCAGATAATTGACATTGTCTTTTTCCACGTCTGGGCTGGGGAAATTTTCAATGGCACCTTCAAAAATGTATTTTTGCAAATCGGTCCCAGAAACGGTTTGCGGTTTACCGACAGGAGATAGTGTACTGCCACAATCGCGTCGCAATCCGACATGGACACCGATATGTGGTGCTCGTGTTTCAAAAGTGCGGAATCGTTCCGTCTGGGGATGTGTGTCTTGCAGTCGTGTCAGGACAAGACGGTGGGGAGCCACACCGCCGGCGTATTGGACTGTCAGGGGCATAGCCCCTGCTCCGATGCGTACAGTCATGAAGGCCGGCTGATGTAGCGTCGCTGAGAAATGTCGCTCGCCCAGTTTTAATGTCAAACTTGCTGGTTTGATATCCGGATCCGGAGGCTGAACCAAACTTCGGCCCGGTTCCACTAGAGCTTGGATTTCGGACAAGTCTAACGCCCTACTGTATATATGAACATTATCGATATCGCCCCGAAACAACTGCGATTGCTGAATCCGTCCAATGTGCAGTTGCACAGCTCGATTGTCCAGATTGCCATTGTTGATTGTGCCGGTGGCTACTAGGTATCCATTGACATACAGGTTGGTTTGATTCGTACCGCGGCGTACGACGGCAGCAACATGTTGCCACGTATTGACTCGAATAATGCCGGGCCGTGAGGCAACAGTGCCGTTGGACTGGTTATTGGGTCCCGCCGTTTCAATCCTCAGCACTCCTTGATTATTCGGCATATCCAGATACCAACCGTGGGTCCAGTTGTATTTACCAAGGCAGACAATTCCTCCCTGCCTTAATTGCGTGGGTCGAATCCAGGCGGCTACCGAGAAGTCTCCTGTACCCACATTCATCGAATCATTACGTTTTACAACAACCGAGTCGTCGTTTCCATCGAGCGAGATGGCCTGACCAAATGGCGAATCTACATATCGAGCACCTCCCTGAAGCTGCCCCTGCAGAGGTTCCATCTTTGGATTTGAATGAGCGTTTTCGTTTAATTGCCAAGCGCCAATTAATCCGACGCCCAGTTTGGAGGAATCTGGTTTGACGGCGTTTTCCAAGGGTGGAGTAACATAGACGTCGGCCTGATAAATACCTTCTTTTTCTATGGAGACCACCTGAGGTTCTTGTAGTGACGTAATGGTGACGGCATCTGAGGAAGATTCGTCTTGCGCGAGACTGCCCTTTTCTAGCAGCAGGGCATCCTCATACCGTGCTGCATTCACGGTGACGCGGAAATTTCCCTCGTCAGGCAACTCCCGCAGGGAGATCTTGAAATTTGCCTTCGGCCCGTATGTGCTTTCGATTTGGAACAACTCTGCACTGGGGATGGCCGGTCGCAATAATAACCCTTGTTCAACGGATTGGTACGCAAGTCCTTGGGGGTATCCGCCTGTTCCCCGCATACAAGCAAACACGGCATGATAAATACTGTCATATTCTCGCCAACCGCGTACGGTTGAGTTACCTGCATAGCCTTCGATGAATTTGAAAGCAGTTTGCATCTCGAGAGGCGCATAGGTAAATGGTTTGGCTGGAGAAAGTTCGGTGACTAGATAGTCTGGCATGGGTAACAATGTGCTTAGTGCACCGAGCGTCAAATTTCCAGCGAGCGGTTTTGGGTTGACCGCTTTACCAAGGTCCATGCGAAATGTTTGGATGACCGGTGGCGTGTTGGGGTCGACGATACTTTGTTCGAGTGCTTGCTCGGCAATCTTAAAGTAGGATTCAATGAGCAGTGGTGATAATAGCAAAGTCTGCTGATTATTTAAAAACCCATCCTTGGATTTCGCGTCGGGCGGTAGTCCGTTGGCTAGGTTTTCATCGAGACCGAGTAAATCTTGCAATGTGTTTTGATATTGGCTTACGGTGAGTCGACGAATTGCGCCGTTGTACTCGCGATCCCGGTTTCGAGCAGCAATTAGATTTTCTTGGATCCACGTTAATAATAATTGACGCTCTTCGGTGGTAGGTTGTAATTCATCTTCAGGTGGCATCTCTCCTGATTTTACCTGATGATAAATCGCATCCCATAATCGCAGTCGCTTTTCGGGAAGTGATCCATCTAAATGGTCAACGCGAATCCCAGAAGTCAGTTCGTCGGGATTATGACAACTCAAACAATAGTTGTTTATCAAAGGCTGGATTGATTTGCGAAAATATTTCGACGTTTCAATATTCCGAGTTTGAGCTTGTACTGATGATTGGAAACATGTTAACGCAATGATGCTGGCCAGCATGATCCCGGCAGAAGCTATTGGTGACGATGGGTAAAGCTTGGTCATAGGGAAGGGTATAGATGGCCAAAGGGTGAAAGACAACAGTGTTACTCGTGTGAGTAATACCTCAGTCCATTATTTCGAATGTGAAGGTCACTTTATATTCTTGAGTAGGGTCGCATTTTAGAGGCCGCGGCACAAGGATGAAATTATCAGTAACGATAGGATTTAGCTCGTGTCCTCGAGTAATTTTAGTGTTTTTTATTCGTTGATCAAAAAACGCTACAAATGGTCGCCCTCCTCGCTGCGAACCATTGTTATTAACGGTATCAAAACTCGCGTCACCTTGGTTTGGTGAGATTGCAAAAGTCATGCTATTGCGATCACTGCTAATCGTCTGTTCAAAGCTATTTTCCCCATTTGCCATTTTGGCTGACCAGGCGGGATCGCCATAAAAGGCAACAACATCGCGATCAAATTGAAGGCCACGTTTGTCACCCGCACTGGTGGAAGATTCGCCGAGCCGATGTACAAGTGCATGATGATTTGCAAAAAACGCTTGATTCATTGTGTATCGACCTGGTTGTTCGATAAAGTAGTCCAAAATGCCCCAGCCTTGATATCCATACCATGTGGGCACGGTGTATCCGATCATTTGCTTGACACCAACGTCATTCATCCATGCAAGTGCCATCGCATCGGGGCCATTTATATTACCCATCAAACAGTTCCCGATTGGGAGGTAGACTTTGGGGTTGTTCGAATCGATATCAATACGTGTCTTATTTGTATCGACCCCAAACATTTGTCCAGCTTTACTTCGAAAAAAACCATTGCGATAGCGAAAGCCGATCATCCAGTCGCCCTGCGTGGCATGTCCAGAGGTTACAAATAAGTCGGCTTGATATTGATTGAGTGTGTCGACGAGGGCAGCAGTTGTATCGTCAGGACCGCGCAGTTGTTTGGCAGCAGAGTCGCGTTTCTTTTGCACAAGCTTATTTTTTACGAGTTCGTCATACCATAAGCCTTCAGTGCAACACTGCAAGGCAATTTCAGTACCGGATGCAACTTTGTGAATGGTTAAGGGTTCACGGTGCTTTGCAATGGCAAGTGCGTTCGCTGCATCAAAGCCAGTCAATATGCCCCAATAGGTATCGGTGTAGGGGTCGTCATCAAGTTTACGAGTTAGTTGATGAACGGCAGCGACGAATTCGGTTGTGGTTTCGTTGGGCGTGGACACAAAACAGACATATTTGGGAAACTGCTGTGTAAGCTGGGATAGAGAATCCCCGACTTTGTCGTCAAATACGATGACCTGTGCTTGATGTTTTACGACGAGCGTCTGCACGACCTTGTTCCATTCAGCGTTCTTATTGGTTTGCTGCGAAACGACAACGGTATACGCACTGTCGGCCGCGTAGGATGTACTGGCGGCAACAACAATAATGAATGCAATAATACGTTGAAACGTCGTCATGGGGTTTCTCATTTGTGAGGGCTATTTTTTGACAGGAAACGGAGGCGCATCATATTGAACACGCAGTCGGTCGAATTCTTGTACGAGTGAAGTTTGTACCCGCTTGTATTTTGGATGATTATAAACATTGACCATTTCTTGTGGGTCGTAGGTTAAGTCGAACATATTCCATTCGTTGGTGGCAGGAAAAAAGAACAGTTTGTGAGTCATCGAGCGCACCCCGAAGTGTTGTGGTACAGCATGTTCGCCAAACTCGTAGTATGCATAATACAGGGACTCACGCCACTTTTTCACTGTACCGTTCATGATGGGCACAAGTGATTGTCCGTCGACCTCTGCCGGTACTTCAATACCGGCCATTTCCAGAAAAGTAGGTGCATAGTCGATATTTTGTATCAATTCGGTTGGTTGTGATTGAGGTTTAACAACTCCTGGCCAACGAATAAGAAATGGCATTCGAAAAGATTCTTCAAACATCCAGCGTTTGTCATACCAGCCATGTTCGCCGAGAAAAAATCCTTGGTCCGATGAATAGATGACAATTGTATTTTCAGCTAATCCGTTATCGTCGAGATATTTGAGCATTCGGCCAACGCTCTCGTCGACCGCTTTAACAGTGCCGAGATAGTTTTTCATATAGCGTTGGTATTTCCAGCGAACGATTTCTTGATGGCTAAGTTTACCAGCTTTAAAGTCAGCCAAAAATGCTTGGTTTTGCGGTCCGAAATGAGCATCCCAAACTTGCTTTTGCTGGGCGGTCATACGATTGTATTCGGGCGTGCCATATCTGTCAGGCTTTGGTAACACAACGTCGCCACGTTCATTTTTTCGTACTTTTGCGTCATATGCCCAGTCGAAATGGCGGTCGATCTCCATTTGATTTCGAGCTAATGTGCTGCTGCGGTTGGCATAGTCATCGAATAACGTTTCAGGTTCAGGAATCTGAACATCATTGAAATCGTCCAGATGTCGTAGCGCAGGAGAGAAGGTGCGATGTGGCGCTTTGTGTTGGCACATCAAAAAGAAGGGTTTGCTGTCATCGCGGGAATCAAGCCAGTTGATTGCCTTGTCGGTTGTCAGGTCCGTTGCATAGCCTTCAAAGCGTTTATGCGAGCCGTCTTTTTGGACGAAAACAGGATTATAGTAGCTGCCTTGCCCGGGAAATATTTCCCAATGGTCAAAGCCGACGGGTGTGGTTTTAAGGTGCCATTTTCCGATGACCGCCGTGTTGTAACCATTGTCATGTAGTTCTTTGGCTACGGTCCATTGGGTTTGATCTAGGCCTTTACCGGTGTTACGCATGAATCCGTTCTTATGGCTATGCTTGCCCGTTAGGATTGTTGCACGTGACGGGCCACAAATGGAGTTGGCACAAAAGGAATTAAGGAAAACCGCCCCTTGTCGTGCAAGTTGATCGATGCTGGGAGTGGGCGCAACGTCGGCAAGCGGCCCACCGTAGGCAGAAATAGACTTAATGGCATGATCGTCGGAAAACAAGAACAGAATATTTGGGCGTTGTGCGCTCGACTTTGTTCCGCCGAGATTGTTTTTCTCTTTGGCTTGAACCGCGTCAGCAGGCCCCAATAAATGCATCACTGCAGACATCATGATGAGGACGGCAACACAGGATTTACGTATTTTGACTTGCAACATGGTTGTGATTACTTAGAAGGTTTTAAAATTAGCTGAGTATATCGTGGACAACTTTACCGTGAATATCGGTCAAACGAAAGTAGCGTCCTTGGTATCGGTAGGTGAGCTGTTCGTGATCCATTCCCAGTTGGTTTAAGACCGTCGCTTGTAGGTCATGCACGTGTACTGGTTTATCAACAACACGGACGCTGTAGTCATCGGTTTCACCGTAAGACATTCCCCCGCGGACTCCACCACCGGCAAGCCAATATGAAAAGCAACTAGGATGATGATCTCGGCCGTAGGTTGTTTTTGTGAGCTTGCCTTGGCAATAGACGGTACGGCCGAATTCACCGCCCCAAATAACAAGTGTATCGTCGAGCATGCCGCGTTGTTTGAGATCTTGAAGCAGTGCTGCCGTTGGTTGATCTGTATCCGCACATTGAATGGGGATTTGAGCAGGTGCGTTGCCGTGTGCGTCCCAACCCCGATGATAAAGTTGGATGAATCGGACACCGCGTTCGGCAAGGCGGCGTGCAAGCAGGCAATTGTATGCATAGCTGCCAACGTTATTGACTTGCGATCCATACATATCGAGCGTATTTTGGGTTTCGCTTTTAATATTGATCAACTCGGGCACGCTCATTTGCATACGGAAAGCGAGTTCATATTGTGCGATACGAGTTAAGATTGCGGGGTCGCGGAATCTCTCGGCTTGCTGAGCGTTTAGTTTGCGTAGCGAGTCGAGCATGCGTCGCCGCTGAGCTTGAGTGACTCCGTTGGGATTGTAGAGATCTAAAATTGGATCTCCTTGCCCGCGGAATTTCACGCCTTGAAAATGACCGGGCAAAAATCCCGCTCCCCATAAGCGATCATAGAGTGGTTGTCCGGCCTTTGCGCGGCCATTGGATGTCATCGCGACAAACGCGGGTAGGTTATGATTTTCGCTGCCAAGCCCATAACTAACCCACGCACCCATACTGGGCCTGCCCGGATTAACGGAGCCAGTCTGAAATAGCGTCGCTGCCGGGTCATGGTTGATCGCTTCGGTGTACATGCTCTTAACGACACAGATATCGTCTGCCATTTTTGCAACGTGTCGTTGAGGTGCACTGAACCAAGTTCCTGCTTGCCCATGCTGGGCGAACTTTAAGCTGCTGGGGGCAACGGGAAAAGCTTTTTGCCCAGATGTCATTGTTGTTTTGCGTTCAGCGGGATAGATCGACGTCGGGACCTCTTCGCCAAAACGCTTTTGCAAGTTCGGTTTGTAATCGAATAAATCTAGCTGCGAAGGGCCACCAGACTGAAATAAGTAAATGACGCGTTTGGCTTTAGGCTGGAAAGGCGGTGCGCTGATGTGACCCGTGTCACTTCCAAGGAGTTTGTTTTCGCCCGTTGCCAACGAAGCGAGTGCGATTGTACCTAAACCGACAGCGCTGTCGTTGAGAAACGTGCGACGATTGTGTCGCAGGTGATCGCATTGTGTGTCGGCTGTTGTCATTATCTAGTTTTGTGTAATCGCTTCATCGAGATTTAATATCGTGTTCATTATTAATGTTAACGCTGCAAGTTCACTAATGTCATAGTCCTGATTATACGGTGATGCGCCGATGGAGAGCAGTTTTTTTGCCGAATCAAGGTCGGCTTCAAAATCGACTATATACGCGTCGTAATCAGTCATTAGGACAGTGAATTCACGGCCAGTTGGTTTACGGCTTGTTATTCGTTGAAAACCAGAAACCACGCGGGCGGCTGCAGTGACAGGTGTGTTTGCGAGTTCGCGTTGGGCAAGTAGCCGCGCAGATTCCACAAACGTGATATTGTTCATCATTGTGAGCGCTTGCAGTGGCGTATTGGTTTGATCGTTTCGGACAATGCAGGTTTCACGAGAAGAGGCGTTGAATGCCATCATGGTTGGGGGTGGAACCGTTCGTCGCCAATAGGTATATATGCTGCGTCGATAAATTTTGGCTCCCTGATCTTGTTTGTAAGCAGCATTGGAAATGCTCCTCCAAATTTGCGGTGGCATGTAAGGCTTGACCGAGGGTCCACCGACATCTTCGACCAACAGTCCGCTGTTAAAAAGTGCAGCATCCCGAATGGCGTAGGGGGAAAGTCGTTTGCGAGGGCCTCGCGCAAGCAGTTTGTTTTCTGGGTCTCGTTGTTCAAGTTCCACCGAGGCCGCCGAGGATTGCCGATATGTATCGCTAGTGACAATCAATCGGTGCATTGCCTTGACGTTCCAATTTTGAGCAACGAATTCGGTAGCGAGCCAATCTAACAATTGCGGGTGACTTGGGTAATCGCCTTGAACACCAAAGTTCTCGCTTGTTTTGACTATTCCTGTGCCAAAGAAGTGTTGCCAAATGCGGTTGATTGTGACGCGAGCGGTCAGTGGGTGATCGGCACTAGTTAACCATTGGGCTAAGCCTAATCGATTGCGTGGCCATTGCGGATTCCACCCGCCGATTGCCTGAGGGACCGCGGCTATTAGTTTCTCCGATTTTTCAGGCTGATCATATTGGCCTCGATTAAGCAAATATGTATCGCGTGGATTCTCCAATTCGTGCAGGACCATTACGGTTTTCGGGTTACCGGATTGTGGTCGGGGAACGGACGTTTGTACAATTTGAATTTTCACAGGATCGGGAACAATGAATTTGGTTTGGGCAGTTGTTAAATGTGGCCAAGTCGCTGGTACTGTAATAAAGGGCGGACTGTTGCCGTTATTAGGCCCTAACCCTGCTTCAGCGATATTGTTGAAAAAAGCAAACAACTCGTAAAACTCGCGTTGTTCGATAGGGTCGTATTTATGGTTGTGGCAACGCGAACAGTTTAAGGTTAAACCTAAGAACATGGTGCCCATAGTTTCTACTCGGTCGGCGACATATTCGACGATCCATTCCTCCGGGATAGAACCACCCTCGGAATTGATACGGTGATTACGATTGAATCCGGTGGCGACTTGCGTGTAGAAATCGCGCTCGGGTATTAAGTCGCCGGCCATCTGCTCAGTGACGAATTGATCGAAGGGCATGTTGGTGTTGATTGCTTTAATGAGCCAATCTCGCCAGACCCACATATAACGGAGTCGATCGTTTTGGTATCCATCGGTATCGGCGTAGCGTGAGGCTTCGAGCCAATCGAGGGCCATATGTTCGCCGTAGCGTGGATCGTTCAAGAGACGATCAACGGCTTGTTCATAAGCAGCGGGACTCGGGTCTGCGATAAACCGTTGGATGTCGTCTTTACTGGGTGGCAGGCCAATTAGATCAAAAGTCACGCGCCGTAAGAGAGTTGCTTTGTCGGCTCTCTGTGCGGGTGTAAGATTTTCTTGTTCAAGTCGAGCACGGATAAATTGGTCAATTGCATTGGCGGTTTGATCACTCTTTTTTGAAGTAGGGACGGTGGGACGTTGGGGCGGAATAAACGCCCAATGTCGGTCGTCGGCGGGCCAAGGGGCACCCTGCTCTATCCAGCGGATGAGGGTTTGACGATCTTCAGTTCGGAGAATGCGTTTTGAATCTGGAGGTGGCATTTGCACATCGGGATCCATACTAGTGAGGTGTTCCAGCATGGCTCCAGTGGTGAGTACTTTTAATTCGAAAACAGACGCACGTAAATCAAACCGTAATTCAGATTCTCGTGCTGCATCATCAGGACCGTGGCAGTGATAGCAAGAGTCCGAGAGGATGGGTTTGATGTCACGAGAGAAACTCAGCGGCGCTGCTGAGGTAGTAGATGATGTCATCGCGGCAATGACAACAAGACAAATTGTATTAAAACGTGACATCGCATTATTTTAGCTGCGTTAATACTAGTTGTCATCTATTTAAGAGAGCAGACAAGGCATTTCTAGCGATATCTACGTGTAACGTAGGAATTACATAACCGTTACACGGTTTGTCCTACGCTTGGATGGCAGTGAGGTCACCGGTGCTATCAGCAAAAGAAGTTGTTTCGACACCCATTTTGTTCAGCATCGTGACAAATAGGTTTGACATTGGTTCGTCGTTAGCAACTTTAACGTAGTGCCCATGTTTTAAACCTAGACCCGATCCGCCGGCAAAGATAAGCGGGTAGTTGCTGTTGTTGTGGGTCGTGCTGTTACTGCTGCCATGCAAAACCATCGTACGGTCAAGCAATGTGCCATCGCCTTCTTGCTGTGAATCCAATTGCTCGAGGAAATAAACCAATTGCTCCGTCATAAACTTGTCCCACTTGCCCAAGGCAACAGCGCCTTCAGGTTTGTTCCATCCGTGCGCCAATGTATGAAGACTCGCTTTGAACCCTTCTTTGAAGGGAAACGGTCCTGCCTTGCTCGTGAAGTCGGCCATGCTGGCGATTTGGTAAGTTGCTACGCGAGTGGAATCCGTTTTGAACGCCAAGTACATAAGATCATACATCGTGCGAATAAACTCTTTGGGAGCTTGGTCGTCGGAATCTAGTTTTAGCTCCTTGCGTTCTTGATCCGTTAGTTCCGGCAGTGGAACGTCCAGCCAATGTTGAGTTCGCTTAACGCGTTGTTCGATTTGTCGAACGGCAGCAAGATACTCATCGAGTTTTTCCTGGTCCGGTTTACCTAGCCGGCGTCGTAGTGATTTGGAATTCTCTAATACGCTGTCCAACATGCTTGCAGAAGATTTCACCCTGCGGTGACGAGCTTGTAAATCAGCATCGGCAGTACCAAACAAGCGGTCAAAAATTATTTGTGGTTGATTCAATGCGGGAATGGGCCGACCTTGCTCATTGAAGCTCATCGTGCTCGCCCGCGTCGGTTCGCCAATGCCTCCGTCAGTCGACAGCGTGATTGAGCTAAAGCGGGTATCATCGGCGATGCTGTTAGCAGCAACTTGGTCGACGGAAATTGTGTTGCGCAGGAATTTCCCGTCAAGTCCGGCTGCTGTCAAAAATGTATCACCCGTATCATGCCCACCAAGTTTTCGTCCTAAGGGATGAGACATGCCACCAAAAATAGTAACTTTCTGGCGCAGCGGTGAAAGTGGTTTCAGACTTTCGTTAAATGTGTAATCACGACCTTCACCGTTAGGGAACCAGCGCCATTTGTGCAACTCGCCTCCTTCTTTAGGGAGCCCAATTCCAAACGGAAAGTACATAGCGCACATTCGTCGTGGCAGATCTTCCGCAGCTACACTGTGCCCCATACATTCCAAGTAAGGAAGCGCCATGGATACGCCCGTACCGACTAAAAAGGTACGGCGGTCGAGGTGCCATGATTTATTTGAAGTGCCGGTAGGTTTACTTGGCATAAAAAGTCCCAGTTTGGCTAAAAAGTGTTGCAGCGATTACTAGATTCGATTCTTCTAACCAGAATACTCTCATAATAACATTTTAGTGTGTAGAGTGATTTCGGTGCACATCTATTTTGTGCGAAATGCATCACTATTAACGATCGATTTAATAAGATTTTTCAAGCGATAATCTGAGGTGGTAAAGCTCTGGATTAGTTCATCAATTAGGTGTTTATCACTCCATTCGATGTCACGCCCGAGTGCATAGATGGTGAGGCGAGTGGCTAAAGCCCGTGCAAAATCGTTTTTCCGTTGGACAAGAAGATATTGCTTGAGGCTCTCCGCTCCTTGCAGTTGGTGGTCGTCTGGTAACACGTCGTTGGCAACGATTTCACGCTCGAGTATCGCGCCGCCTTTTGTGATCTTAATGGTTTCCCGGAATTTTCCTACGGCATCGAAATGCTCCAGCGGAATACCCCATGGGTCGATGGACTTGTGACACGCAGCACATGAAGGTTTTTCTCGATGTACAGCAAGTTGCTCGCGTACCGATAACTTTGCGACATCAGGATTGGTTGAATCTAAATCAGGCACGTCCGGCGGTGGCGGCGCCGGCGGGTCGTTTAATAGTCGGTCTCGAATCCAAACAGCTCTGCGAATCGGATGTGAATCCTGACCCGTCGATCCGATCATTAACACACTGGCTTGACCAAGTAATCCACCTCGGCGATCCTCATCCGCTAGCGACACTTTAGTGAAACTGCGACCAGTGACACCGGCGATCTTGTAATGCTTTGCCAAAGGTTCGTTGAGCATGGTGAAATCGGAATCGAGAAAATTCAGGGCACTGAGATCCTGCAGCAGCAACTCTCGAAAGAAGTTGCGTGTTTCACCGACCATATCCTGCTTCAGTTCTTCTGCAAATCCTTTATAGATATCACGGTCGATTGCAATGTGGTGAATATTTTCTGTCTTAAGCCATTGGTCGGTGAATTGACTGATAAACCGCCACGCCCGATCATCTTCTAGCATCCGATCGATCTGCGAGTTGAGTATTTCAGGATTGCTCAATGTCCGATTTTCGGCATGATCAAAGAGTTCCTGATCGGGCATTGTACTCCAGAGGAAATACGATAGGCGACTGGCGAGTTCCCAGTCGTTTAACTTGCGGCCTTTGGCAGCAAGCGGTTCGGTTAAATAGAGAAACTCTGGTGAAATCATGATCATTGCCAACGTCTCTTTGACGGCTTCTTCTAGATTGGGAAATTCTGGGCGAATTGATTCATAGAAGGCAAGCATTTCAGCGACTTCGGCGCGTTTGACCGGACGACGAAAAGCACGTTTCATGAATCGTTCTAGCACTTGCTCGATATATAAAGATTCGTTTTGATCACGCAATTCCGATTGGAATAGAATTTCACGGTATCGCTGGGTTGGCCATTGCGTGAACACAGGCCCAATAAACTCGACCGATTCGATGTGAATCAATGGCATGCCTGCTTCCACAGGGTGTGCGTTGATTTTTTTCCCGTCGACAGTGACCTCTTGTCGTTTAGGTTTCGCTGAATAATCGTCATATCGATTTCGAATTCGCACAACCAGCCCCGGGAATTTTCCTTGCCCACGAACCGGCAGCGGGTGGTTTTCGATGCGACCACGAAACTCATAAATCTGAGACTGTTTGGATGTGATCTCTAGTGATGAAGTAACTTTCCAAAGTTCCTCAGTATCAGGGCGATAGCCAACCGACGCTTCTAAAATAGGTGGCCCGCGACCCTCATTGACGACAGCGCGAGCTTTAACACGAATTAGGTAATCCCCATGTTCTGGGTAATCATCCACCATTTTGCCGTAAAATCCTTGGGATCGCCCAAGTTGATTAGACAACTCGACGTTGAACCAGTTTTGAACGTTACTCTTTTCAAAGGTATGACTAAATACTTCCGGTTTTGGCTTGGTGTGAATAATGCGGTCTAGCCCCCGTCGTGCCGCAGCAAGATAATACTCGATTTGGATAGCCGACATTTGCAATGATTGTCCGTTATTGCGAAATCCATCGGGTGATAATCCTTCTGGCGGGAGGTCGCGGTTGTACTCCATTTCGAGACCAAGTAGATCGTGCATGGTGTGTTGATATTCGGTCCGATTCAGCCGGCGCAAGACGACTTGTCCCTCGTTGGTTTTCATCGTTTGCTGGGCATGCTCAATTTGACCGTTAATCCAATCAACGAGGGTTGTACGTTCCGTGGTTGTTAAGGTTGGCTCGTCTACCGGAGGCATTTCTGATTTGTTGATTACATGTAACGCTTCGATCCAGACTTGGGTAGCGGCGCGGTCCTCAACAAAATCAATGGCGAGGTTGTCAAAACGGACATCCGATTCTTGAACGTCTTGTCCGTGGCAGCCAAAGCATTTTGATTGCAAAATGGGCAGGATTGTACTGCGATAGTGTTTCAGTGATCCTGGTCGCGCGGCGTGTGTCTGAGCAGCGGCAAAGATTGTAATCGCCATCGCGAAGATGAACTGTATGTTGTTTCCCATCTGAT
>Ga0302132_10000194_pt1 | contig 32486 bp, 32 predicted proteins | sample CB9_321_MG_FD_203113 | JGI IMG/M metagenome (GOLD analysis project Ga0302132, IMG submission 203113) | Marine microbial communities from Western Arctic Ocean, Canada - CB9_32.1 | ecosystem: Environmental > Aquatic > Marine > Oceanic | place: Canada: Western Arctic Ocean | collected 2017-09-19
CCAAGGGGGTGACCTCGGCCTACCAGCCACTCGGCGGCGTGGTCATCCGCGGCCAACTGGTGACCGAGTTGTTCGACTCCCCGATGGGCTCATACGTGCACGGCTCGACGTTCGGTGGCCACCCGGTAGCCACGGCGGTGGCGGTTGCAAACATGACCGCCATGCGAGACGAGGGCCTCATGGAGCACGTGCTCCTCAACGAGGGCTACTTCGGCGAGCAACTTCGGTCGATGGCCGAGGCCCATCCCAGCATCCGTGAGGTCCGCGGCACCGGCTACTTCTATGCCGTCGAACTGTGCGCCGACTCCAGCACGGACCGTGACCTGAGTCATGCCCAGGAGGCAGCCCTCCAGGGAGGCGTGCTGGGTGGCTTCGTCCGTGATGAGCGGATCACCATCCGCCCGGATGACAGGGGCTACACCGGCCTCACCATCTCGCCGCCCCTGATTGCTGACCAAGCGGTCATCGACGACCTCGTCGGCAGGGTGGACCGCATTGCGGACCGGGTCGACGGCTGGCTGGCAGCGAACGGGTGACAGGCGTGCATGCAGAGGGGGTCCTGGCCGGGTGGCATGCCCGCGCCGCTTCGGATCCGGCCCGCATCGTGCTGGCTGACCTCGGCGACGCTCGTGCCGACATGGCGGCGACCCGTCTGGGTGCCGAGGGCCTCGCTATCGTGATCCCGCCGGTGCTCGATCGATCGATCGCAGCCGTGGTCGCCGGCGCTGCCCACGCCGCGGCCCGGGGGCTGGACCCCGATGATCCGGTGGTCGCAGCTGCGGTGCTGGTACGGGCCGGTGAGGCCGATGCCGCTGTGGCCGGGGCGACACGTCCGAGCGCGGACGTCGTGCGGGCCGGGTTGAAGGTGCTGGGCACGGCACCCGGAACCGACCTGGTCTCCAGCTGCTTCATGCTGGTCATGCCTGACGGCCGACCGGTGGCCTTCGGCGACTGCGGGGTGGTGCCCGACCCGGATGCCGACCAGATGGCGTCGATCGCCATCTCGACGGCCCGGACGTTCGCCGCCCTGGTCGACTCCGAGCCGCGGATCGCCATGCTCTCCTTTTCGACGAAGGGCAGCGCCGAACACGCCCGGGTCGACAAGGTACGGCTGGCCACGGCGCTCGTCGGTGAGCGGGTACCGAACCTGGTTGTCGACGGAGAGCTGCAGTTCGACGCCGCCTGGGTTCCCGAGGTGGCCGAGGCCAAGGCACCGGGATCACCGGTGGCCGGGGCGGCCAACGTCTTCGTCTTTCCCGACCTGGACAGCGGAAACATCGCCTACAAGGTGGCCGAGAGGCTGGGTGGGGCCCGGGCGTTCGGCCCGTTGCTCCAGGGGTTGGACGGCGTGCTGCACGACCTGTCGAGGGGCTGTTCGGCCGAAGACATCGTCGACGTGGCGGTGATCGCGGGGCTGCAGTCCCGCGCCACCGCCTGATCCCGCCAGCTCCCCGTGCCGACCTCCGCCGTCCTCCTCGTCCTGGCCTCGACGGTCCTGCACGCCGGCTGGAACGCCCGCCTGCACCGGACTGCCGACCCCGAGGTCGTCATCGCCCTCGCCTACCTGGCCGTCGGTATCGTCCTGCTGCCCGCGGCGGTTTTTGACCCACCGGTCGAGGTGGCCGGCGCGGTGCTGGCATCGTCGGTGGCCCAGGGTGCGTACCTGACCCTGCTGGGCACCGGCTACCGGGAGGGCAGCCTGGGCGTGGTCTATCCGATCGCCCGGGGGACCGCCCCGCTGCTTGTGGGTCTGGGTGGTTGGCTGCTGCTGGACGAGCGACCGTCGGTCGCCACCGTGGTCGGCCTGGTGGTGCTCCTCGTCGGCCTCGTGGTCCTGGCCGGCCTGGGCAGCCGACTCCGGGAGCGAAGGGCAGTGGTCCTGGCGGTGGGAACCGGTCTCTGCACGGTTAGTTATTCGCTTATCGACGCCAGCGCAGTCGACCTCACCGGAGCGCTCGGATACCTGTCCGTGATCATGGTCCTTAGCTCCACGATGGTCCTGTTGATACGCCGGCCCGGATGGGCGCGACTCCGGCCCGTACTGGGAGTCTCGGCAGTGGTCGGTGCCGGCCAGGGCGGCGCCTATGCCCTCATACTGCTGGCCTTCCAGCAGGCCCAGGCAGGTCAGGTAGCTGGTCTCCGGCAGGTATCGGTGGTCCTCGGTGTGCTGATTGCCCGCGAGGCCCTGGGCCCGCGGGCCCTCTGGGGTGCGGTGCTGGTGGCTGCCGGAGCGGTCCTGGTGGTCTGGTGACCGCCGTAGGCGAGGCGGGACTGGTGGTTCACGAAAACAGCAGCGGCCATAACTGGCGGGTGATGGCCTATAACAGTAGGGTCCGGGCATGAGCCGACGAACCCTGGACACCGGTCAGGTGGTGGACTGTGCTGCCGAGCTGGCCGATGCGGACGGGCTGGACGCAGTCACCCTGACAAGGGTGGCTGAACGCCTGGGCGTTCGACAGCCTGCCCTGTACCGCCACGTCGACAACTACGACGCCCTCATTCGGGCGCTGGGCCTGCGGGGTCGTGAGATCCTCGCCAACCGGCTGGGCGAGGCCGCCGTGGGGCTGGCGGGCGATGACGCGGTCCGGGCCATGGGCGGTGCGTGGCGGGTAATGGTTGCCGAACATTCTGGCCTGTACGCGGCTACCGACCGCTACCCCTGTTCATCGGACGCCGAGTTGGCCGAGGCCGTCGAGCGGGTTGTCCAGATGCTGGGCCAGGCCCTGGCCGGCTACGGGTTGGAGGATGACGAACGGATCCACGCCGCCAGGACCCTGCGGAGTGCCTTCCACGGCTTTGCCCACCTGGAGGCCGGAGACGGCCACCCATTCGCACTCGACCTGGACGACAGCTTCGACCGGATGGTCGTCCTGTTGTGCGCCGGCATCCGGCAGATGGCAACGGTCTCCGCCTGATCGGCGGACCGATCGACCCGGAGGCCCTCCCACCATGACCCGCCTCGGATTCGTCCTGGATTCCGGAAGCTGCATCGGCTGCCACGCCTGCACCGTGGCCTGCAAGAGCGAGCACGACGTGCCGCTGGGGGTGAACCGCACCTGGCTGAAGTACGTCGAGACCGGTACGCATCCGGACAGCGAGCGCCACTTCTCGGTAATGCGCTGCAACCACTGCGACGACGCGCCGTGCATGGACATCTGTCCGACCTCGGCACTGTTCAGGGCCGACAACGGCGTGGTCGACTTCGACGACGACAACTGCATCGGGTGCAAGGCCTGCATGAACGCCTGCCCGTATGACGCCATCTACCTCAACCCGCAGACCGGCACGGCGCACAAGTGCAACTTCTGCAACCACAGGATCGAGGACGGCCTGGAACCCTCCTGCGTGGTGGTCTGCCCCACACAGGCCATACGGGTCGGGGACCTGGACGATCCGGCGTCCGAGATCTCGATGCTCCTGGCCTCGGGCGGCACGGTCCGTTCCCCGGAGCAGGGGACCAGGCCGAAGGTCGTCTACAAGGACGCCAGCCCATCCTCGCTGGATCCCCTGGCGTCGGCCATCGCCGCCGACGGCATGATCTGGACCGACACCACACCCGGCCACCCCACCCCCACGCCGGTGGCGCTGGGTGCTTCTCCAGAGCGCGACGACGGTGCAGCCATGGCGCGGACCGTCTACACGACCCAGCATCCGATGGCCTGGGGTGCGATGGTCTCGGGCTACCTGGTCACCAAGGCCGTGGCCGCCGGCGTGATGCTGGTCGCCTCACTGCTGGTCCTGCTCGGCCATGGCGGCTCGCGCGCAGCCGTGGGCATCGTTCCCCCGATGCTGGCCGGCGTGTTCCTGGCCCTCACAGGCTTTCTTCTGATCGCCGACCTGAAGCAGCCGAAGCGCTTCATCTACCTGCTGACCCGGGGTAACCGAAAGTCGTGGCTGGTGAAAGGCGCCTACGTGCTGGGCGGCTTCGCTGCATGCCTGGCTGCCTGGTGGCTGGTAGGGCTGGTAGACGCTGACGGCCTCCTCCCCCTGCTGGTCCTGCCCACGGTCCTGCTGGCGCTGGCCACCGCCGGTTACACCGCCTTCCTGTTCGGCCAGTGCGAGGGTCGCGACCTCTGGCAGGAGCCCCTCCTCCTGCCGATCCTCCTGGCCCAGGCTGTCGTCGCCGGTGGAGCGGCCTACTCGTTGCTGGACCTGGTCATGGAGGTTCCGGGGACTGCCGCCATCCAGTGGACGTTCCTGCTGGGCCTGATCGCCAACGGCCTCCTGGTCGGCCTGGAGTTGAGGGGTGGGCACTCGCGGCACGTGACCATGGCGCTGGCTGAGATGACCCGGGGAGGCCAGCAGAGGTCGTTCCGACAGTGGCGCCTGAACGGCATGGCCATGCCGCTGGTACTCATTGCCGCGTCGATCGCCACCGGCGCCGATGATCCGCTGCTGCCCGCCGTGGCCGCACCGTTCGTCCTGTTCGGACTGTTCGCATACGAGGATGCCTACGTGAGGGCGGGCCAGTCGGTCCCCCTCTCGTAACGGCGGAACCGGAGACCCACGATGGCATTGGACGCAGCACCGCCCGGAACGGGTGCCGAGGGCCTGTCCGCGTACCCGCCCGAGGAGACCTGGGACCACGTCGAATCGCTGGACCCGGCGGCATGGCCGAAACGTGTCCGGAGGACCCACCGCCTGGTGCCAACCACGTGCTTCAACTGCGAGGCCAACTGCGGCCTGCTGGCCTGGGTTGACAAGGAGACCGGGCTGATCACCAAGTTCGAGGGAAACCCGGTGCACCCGGCCAGTCGGGGCCGCAACTGCGCCAAGGGGCCGGCCACCATCAACCAGGTGCAGGACCCGGAGCGGATCCTGCACCCGATGAAGCGGGTGGGCGAACGGGGCGAGGGCCTCTGGGAGCGCATCACCTGGGACCAGGCACTGGACGAGATCGGTACCCGCATCGGCAATGCCTTCCGGGAGGAACGCCACCACGAGGTGATGTACCACGTGGGTCGGATGGGTGACGACACCTACATGGAGAGGGTGCTCCACTCCTGGGGCATCGACGGCCACAACAGCCACACCAACATCTGCTCCAGCGGCGCCAGGATGGGCTACGCCTCATGGATGGGCTTCGACCGTCCGTCGGCCGACTTCGCCAACGCCAAGGTCATCTTCCTCATCTCATCGCATCTGGAGGCTGGCCACTACTTCAACCCGCACGCACAGCGGATCATCGAGGGACAGCAGAACGGTGCGACCGTCATCTGCATCGATCCCCGGCTGTCCAACACCGCATCCAAGGCTGACCACTGGTTCTCGGCCTGGCCGGGCACCGAGGCGTTCCTGCTGCTGGCCATTGCCCGCCTGCTGATCCGTGACGGTACCTGGGACGCGGCGTTCTTCGAACGCTGGGTGAACTGGGAGACCTTCCTGACCGAGTCGCGACCGGACCTCGATCCGGTATTCGCCAACGTTGGACCGGCGCTGCTGGAGCTCTACGCCGAGTACACGCCGGAAGCCGCAGCCCGGATCTGTGGAATCGACGAGGACCGCCTGCGTACCGTTGCCCGCACCATCGGCGAAGGCCTGGGAGGGTTCGCCTCGCACACCTGGAGGGCGTCGTCGGCGGGCAACGAGGGCGGCTGGATGGTGGCCCGCTGCCTGCAGCTGCTGACGGTCCTGACCGGATCGGTGGGCACCGTGGGTGGCACCAACGCCAACGGCTGGAACAAGTTCATCCCCGTCACCCCGCTCCACCCCGAGCCCCAGGGCCGGTGGAACGAGATGCAGTGGCCGATCGAGTACCCGCTCAGCCACCATGAGATGTCGATCCTGCTGCCGCACTTCCTGAAGGCCGGACGGGGCTACCTGGACACCTACTTCACCCGGGTCTACAACCCGCTCTGGACCAACCCGGACGGCTTCACGTGGATGGAGGTGCTGCGCGACACCGACAAGATCGGATGCCATGTGGCGCTCACGCCCACCTGGAACGAGTCGGCATGGTTTGCCGACTACGTGCTGCCGATGGGAATCGCATCGGAGCGCCATGACGTCGCCAGCTTCGAGACCCACAACGGCCGCTGGATCGGCTTCCGCCAGCCGGTAGCCCGACGCCATAGGGAACTCAACGGCGAGACCATCGAGCGCACGCACGAGGCCAACCCTGGTGAGGTCTGGGAGGAGCAGGAGTTCTTCATCGACCTCTCGTGGCGCATCGACCCGGACGGTTCCCTGGGCATCCGTTCACAGTTCGAGAGCATCCAGGATCCGGGCAAGCCGCTCACGCTCGACGAGTACTACTCGATGCTGTTCGAGAATTCGGTCCCCGGCCTGCCCGAGGAGGCCGAGGCTCTCGGCATCACCCCGTTGGAGTACATGCGTCGGAAGGGCTCGTTCTCCCTGCCCGGCGACCAGACGCAGGTATACGAACGCGACGTGCCGGCAGCCGATCTGGAGGGGGCGGTGAGGGACGCCAAGGGCGTGTGGCGCCGGCCCGGTACAGCCGGTTCACACGAGTCGCTGGAGGAGATCAGGGGTCACATGCCGTTCATCGGCGACGGCTCGCCGGCCGTGGACATCAACGGTGAGCCGAAGTTCGGGTTTCCGACCCCATCGCGGAAGCTGGAGTTCTTCTCCGAGACGATCCGCGACTGGGGCTGGCCCGAGTACTCCATGCCTACGTTCATCCGCAGCCAGGTGCACTGGGAGGACCTGGACATGTCGGCAGGCGAACGGATCCTGGTGCCCACCTTCCGTGTCCCGACGTTGATCCACACGCGGTCGTCCAACAGCCAGTGGTTGAACGAGATCAGCCACCGCCACCCGCTCTGGTTGCACCCGGGTGATGCCGAGGAGCTGGGCATCGAGGAGAACGGCCTGGTCCGGATCACCACCCGTATCGGCCATTTCGTGATCCAGGCGTGGCGTACGGAGGGCATCCGTCCGGGTGTGGTGGCCGCCAGCCACCACATGGGGCGCTGGCGCCTCGAGGACGACAAGGCGCGGTCGTGGGGCACCGGAAAGGCCTCGATCGAACAGGATGGGGACGGTCGGTGGAAGCTCCAGCGGGAGCAGGGTGTCGAGGCCTATGAGAGCGACGATCCGGACACCGGGCTTATCTGGTGGACCGATACCGGGGTGCACCAGAACCTCACCTTCCCAGTGCAGCCCGACCCGGTCAGTGGCATGCACTGCTGGTTGCAGCGGGTGACGGTGTCGCCGGCCGAACCCGGTGACGCCTATGGCGATGTGGTGGTCGACACGGGCGCATCGCACCGGATCTTTGAGGAGTGGTTGGCCAAGGCCCGGCCGGGTCCCGGCCCTGACGGCCTACGCCGCCCCCTCTGGTTCGCCCGGCCGGTCAAGCCGAAGGCGACGGCCTACCGCTACGACGGCTGAGTAGGCCCGGGGCCTGATCTACAGGCCAGACCTACAGGTAGGCGTTGGCTGAGAGGTCGGCGGGAACCAGGGAATCCACGACAGTGCGCAGCGTCGTGTCGAACAGCGAAGGCAGGTGGCTGTTCGTGGCCAGGGCGGAGTGGGTGGCCGGGTCCAGGCCCGGATCCTCCAGATGGGCCAGGACCGAACTCCGACGGTGGTCGGTGGGGAGGGCGTCGTCGAGTAGGGCGGCGATGATGAAGCCGCCGACACAGGCCGTGATGGCCCGCAGGGCGTCGCGGGCGCTTTCGCCGACCACGCCGGCCTCCTGGAGTTCCCTCGCCATGGCCAGCTCCAGTCGCTGGGCGTGGAGGGAGGAGAGCCCGTGGGCACTGGCCAGCCGGGTGACCTCCCGATCGGCCAGGGCGCCCTCCCAGATGAGCCGTGCGACTGCGAGCACCCGCTGGCGTGGCGTGTCGCCCACGATCGGGGCCTCGGCCAGGCGAAGACCGTGGCGCCGGACCATTGCCGTCACGAGTTGTTCCCGGTTGCCGACATGCCAGTAGATCGACGTGGTGGCCACACCCAGTTCGGAGGCCAGCCGCCGCATCGTCAGCGCATCGGCACCTTCGACCTCGACGAGGGTGAGGGCACGGTCCAGCACCTCGTCGGGCTCGAGGCCGGCGTGGCGGTTGGTCCTGTGGCGGGTCTCGTCCATGTGCCCTCCGGGTCCCGGGTTGCGGTCGGGTCCTTTCTCTGCGACAGTGTACAACGGAGTTTGTGACGCTGTCCAAGAGAGCAGCGCCCCATCAGGAGAGGCATACCGTGGAGCGAGAGGTCAGCACCGGGAGCGAGCCGTACATAGTCGTCTCGTCAGATACCCACGCCGGACTGCAGTGCGAGGAGTACCGCCCGTACCTGGAGTCGTCGCTGCACGATGAGTTCGACCAGTACGTCGCAGAGCGCCACGCACACCGGCGCATCGCCGAGGAACTCAACGCCGAGTTCATTGCCGAGTGGGAGGGCGACAACGAGTGGGGCCTGCAGGGCGCCTACGACCCGGAGGTACGCGATCCGGTGCTGGACGCCGATGGCGTGGCAGGCGAGATCATCTTCGCCGACGGCGATGCCGTGACAGGCCAGGAGTCCCCGCCGTTCGGTGCCGGCCTGGCCGCAGGCCAGATCACCGATCCCCGCCTGGCGTTCGGTGGGGCCCGCGCGCACAACCGCTGGCTGGAGGAGTTCTGCGCCACCGATCCGGTGCGGCGCGCCGGCGTGGCACTTGTGCCGATCACCCACGACGTGGACCTGGCGGTGGCCGAGATCGAGTCCCTGGCCGGAAAGCCGGGCATCAAGGGGATCATGGTGCCGACCATGTGGCACGGCTTCCCCGCCTATGGCACCGACCACTACGACAGGGTCTGGGCGGCATGTGCGGAGACGGGTCTGGTGGTCCACACCCATTCCGGCGAGGCTGACTTCGACTCCTACGGCGAGAACGTGGCCATGTACATCAGCGAGGTGCCGTTCTGGACACACCGAATCCTCTGGCAGCTCCTCTTCTCCGGCAAGTTCGATCGGTTCCCGGACCTCCGCTACGCGGTTGTCGAGTGCGGCTCGTACTGGATTGGCGACCTGCTCTGGAAGACCGACGTCAACTTCGGAGCCAGTTGGAAGGTCAAGAAGATGGGCAACCGCATGAAGGGCCTCATCTCACGCCTGCCGTCCGAGTACTTCGGGAGCAACGTCTTCATCGGTGCCTCCACCATGTCCACCGAGGAGGTCCGCCGGCGCCACGTCAACGGCATAGACGCCCTCATGTGGGGAACCGACTACCCACACCCCGAGGGTTCCTGGCCGCACACCGTGGAACGCCTGGAGAAGGACTTCCAGGACGTCTCCATCGAGGACACACGCCGGCTGCTGGGCCTCAACGCCATTGACTGCTATGGCCTGGACGAGGCAGGGCTGCGTGTCGTGGCAGACAGGATCGGCCCTACACCCGAGACGCTGGGCCAGTCCCCGGACCTGCGGACGCCCGCCGACGCCGTCGAGAAGGCCCGCTGGTGGATACGCGAGTACGGCTGCGAGATGCAGTACGCCTGAGCACGGCATCGACCTCTCGACCCGACCACCTGGGAGTGACAATTCAATGAGCGAGCGACACGTCGTCATCTCGGCCGACACCCACTGTGGTGCGGCACTACACGACTACAAGCCGTACCTGGAGAAGAAGTACCACGAGGACTTCGACGAGTGGGCGGAGTCGGTGCAGGCCGCCGAGCGGCGGACCGCCGAGGTGTTCAAGGACTCCGACCGCTCGCCGCTGAACGTCGGCGTGGACGGCGACCCCGAGGTGGACGGCGACCGCAACTGGTCCAGCGAGCGTCGCCTCAGAGAACAGGAGGCCGACGGTGTGGTGGCCGCTGTGCTGTTCCCCAACACCCAGCCTCCGTTCGCTCCGGCGGCCGCCAGCCAGTTCGAGGCCCCTCCCTACAGCGACGACATGGTCCGTAGGTGGGCCGGTCTCCAGGCCCACAACCGTTGGCTTCTGGACTTCGTATCCGAGGCGCCGGAGCGCAGGGCGGGCATCGCACAGATCTTCCTGGGCAACGTCGAGGCATCGGTGGCCGAGATCGAGTGGGCTGCCGAGAACGGGCTGCGCGGTGGGATCCTGGTGCCAGGCGCTCCCCCCGACTCGCCGTTCGAGCCCCTCTACTCGGCCTCCTACCGACCGATATGGGCCGCTGCCGAAGCCTGCGACATGCCCCTGAACCACCATTCGGGCGGGGCCACACCCAACTTCGGAAGCCACTTCCCGGCATCGCTGGCGATGTTCATGCTGGAGGTCTCATGGTGGAGCCAGAGGGGCCTGTGGCACCTCATGTTCTCCGGGGTGTTCGAGCGCCACCCCGACCTCCAGTGGGTGAACACCGAGACCGGCACCGCCTGGGTGCCCGACACCCTCGAGAAGCTGGATTCGTTCTACGAGCGCATGAAGTACTCGAAGTATGGCTCCGAGGCGATCTTCGGAGGGATCGCCGTGGCCCAGATGTCGCTGCGACCGTCGGAGTACTGGCAGCGGCAGTGTCACGTCGGAGCCAGCTTCCTGCGACCCACCGAGATAGATGTGGTGAGGCAGATCGGCATCCAGAACGTCATGTGGGGTTCGGACTACCCGCATGTGGAGGGATCGCACCCGCACACCGATGAGCACCTGAGGCTCACCTTCGGGGAGATGACCGAGGACGAGGCCACCACGCTGCTGACGACCAATGCAGCCAGGCTCTACAAGTTCGACATCGAGAAGTTGCGGCCCCTGGCCGAGCAGTTCTGCGCGACGAAGGCACACGTGGCCGGCGGCATCGCGTACTCCGAGATCCCGGAGAAGGGAAAGGGCTGCCCTGGCATGGCACCGCAGAACCAGACCCAGGAGGTGGCGGCATGACTACGACTCCCCTGGAGGTGGCCGGGTCCGTGGCGGTGGTTACCGGTGGGGCCAACGGCATCGGACGGGGAATCGTCCGAGCCCTGCTGGAGGCCGATGCCACAGTCGTGGTGGCTGATATCGAACTGGACGTCCTGGATACGACGGTGGCAGCGTTGTCTGCCTCCTTCCCGGGCCGGGTCTCCGGAATCATGGCGGACGTCTCCGACGATCGGTCGATGGACTCGCTGGCCGACCAGGTTTTCACGGTTCATGGACGGTGCAACCTGCTCTACAACAACGCCGGGGTGGGCTCGGGTGGAGGTGGCCGGATCTGGACCCATGAGCCCAACGACTGGCGGTGGTGCTACGGGGTCAACGTGTTCGGCGTGGCCAACGGGATCATGGCATTCGTCCCCAGGATGCTGGAATCCGGTGAGCCGGGACACGTCGTCAACACGTCCTCGGGTGACGGCGGCTTCGCACCGGTGCCGTCCGCCGGCCTGTACGCCTCCAGTAAGGCGGCGGTTAGTTGCATCACCGAGACGCTGGACCACCAGCTCCGGGCCGAGTCCGAGGCCATGGGAGCGTCGGTGTTCTACCCGTCGGGGGGATTGATGGACACCGGGTTGTTCACATCGCAGCGCAACCGGCCGACCGATCTGGAGCGGGTACGCGGCGGTACCGGCCGCAAGAGCATGTCCTTCGCCGAGATGAAGGACCGCCTCGAGCAGGCGGGGCGCAACGTGACGGTCGCCGACCTGGACGAGTTGGGTCGCTTCGTGGTCGAGTGCACCGCCAGGCGGCAGTTCATCATCGGCCGGGACCTGGATTCCACCGTCGGGTTGCTGCACAGCCGGGCCGATGCCATTGGTCGCTTCGAGGTGCCACCCCACCACCAGATCGGCCTGTAGGCACTCCCTCGACGACTGCCGGGGTTCGGTCCCGGGTCCTCCACAGGGCCCGGTCTGTCCGATCGGTTGGCAGGGCCCTACCCGATGGGGGAGGTCAGGCCCTCGTCGTTGGCCGGTCTGCTCCTGGACAGGAACGCCCCTGCGTCGGCCAGCACGAGCTGCCCGGTGATGCAGCGGGCCAGGTCGCTGGTCAGGAATACCGCCAGGCGGGCCAACTCATCATGCTCGACCATTCGCCGCAGGGGCGTGGCCTGGACGATCGCCGCCATGCGTTCGTCGGTGAACGCAGCCGCCACCGTCTCGGTCATCGTCGTTCCCGGGGCCATGGCGTTGACCCGGATGCCCGCCGGTCCCAGCTCCACGGCCATGGAGGTGACCAGGTGGTTCACCGCTGCCTTGGCCGCTGCATAGGCCGCGTTGTACGGCGACGGTCGGGTCGTCTCCCCCGAGGTCACGAACAGGATCGAGCCGCCTCCCCTCTCGACCATCAACTCGGCCTCGGCCCGGCCACAGAGGGCGGCCACCACGAGGTTCTGGTCGATGATGTCGTGCCAGTCGTCGTACCGGTACCGGACGAAGGGTCGGGGCCGTCGCCCGGGCGGCAGCATCCCGACGTTGTTGACGGCGATGTCAAGGCCCCCCAGACGGTCGGCCACGGTGGCGACCATGGCGTCCACTGCGTCCTCATCGCGGCAGTCGGCGACCACGGCCATCGCGGTGCCTCCCCCATCTCCGATCTCGGCCACCACTGCCTCTGCCCGGTCGGCCCTGAGGTCGTTGACGGCCACCTTCGCGCCGGCCCGGGCCAGCCAGAGGGCGATCTCCCGGCCGATGCCGGCGCCGGCGCCGGTTACCAGGGCGGTGCGGCCCGCGTGGTCGATCTGGATGCTCATGTCCCGGTCACCCGGCCATGTCGGTCAGGAGGCCCAGCACCTCGTCGACCACAGCATCCGCCCGGGCCAGGATCGCCTCTTCGGCGACTCCACCGATCGGGTGTGCCACCGAGACGATCCGGAGGTTCGCCAGGCCCAGGTCGGCGGCGGTCTGGTCGGCGAGGAGGCGGAGTTCTCCGGTGGCCACCAGCACGGTGGGGATGCCGGCGCCTTCCAACTTCACGGTGTCGTGGACACTCCACGACGTGCAGCTCCCTCAATCAGCAGTGCCGGTGAGGACCAGCTCCACCTCCTCGACGAGGCGACCGAGCACCTGGTCCTCGCATGGGACGGCGGCGTTCTTGGTCTCGACGAGGGTCACCTCGGCGCCCGTGCGAGTGGCAAGCCGCTCGGCCAGGCGTGCCAGGAGGAGGCCGGCGTTGGGCTTGCGGTTGTCGAGGATGCCGATCCGTCGGCCGGCCAGCACAGCGGGGGTGGGAGCCAGGCTGGCCGGTGGGGTGCTGGTGGCGCCGGTGGGTGGGTGGATGTGCACGGGTGCTCCTAGGGCTCGATGGGGATGGTGACGCTCCGGGTCATTCCCCAGCTGGGGATGACGGAACTGTGCCTGCCGGCGCCGCCCACCACCATGACCCGGATGTTGTCGGGGTGTCCGGTCATCGGGGCGGCGTCCCCATCCTTCAGGTACTGCATCCAGGGAGCCCAGGCCCGCTGTCCGAAGGCCCGCTTCAGCTCGCCGACAGGCAGCCGGGCGCGTTGGAAGAGGTAGGACGCCACGTCGTCCCGGGACCATCCGGCGTCGGCGCAGGTGGCGGCGTGTTCCGGGCAGAGCGCCACCAGGTACTCGCCCTGGCTGATGCAGGCGTTGTTCTGGGCGGTGGTGGCCATTGCCGAGGCCACCTTGTCGAGGATTCCGGTGGGGCTGGAGGATTCCATGTCGTGCACGTTGTGTGGTGCTTCGCCGCAGTGGATGGTCACCGCCGATGGGGCGTCCACCCCGACCGAGGCCGCGTAGCCGGTCCAGGGTGAGGCCTCCAGGTTCTCGGCGACGCAGAAGCCGTACTTGGCTGGGCCACCCTGGGTGGAGGCGTCACCGTCGCCCGGCGTGGCGCCGGCAATGTGCAGGAGGATGAGGCGGAGGGCCCGACCGGTGGTGGCGTTGGCCCGACTACCCGGACCGAACGCCCCGAGGCCGCCGTGGTAGCCGGCGCTCCGGGCCACGTCGCCGTGGACGACGAGGAGGGGGGCGACGCAGTGCGTGGTGGCGTTGACCCCCCGCAGGTTCAGGTCGGGGTGGGCGAGGGCCCGTACGGCCGATACCAGGACCGGGAGGTGGGCGGGAAGACAGCCGGCCATCACGGCATTCACGGCGATGGACAACCTCGTGGCCTCGCCGGATCGGGGAGGGAGCACGGCTATGACCTCGTCGGGGTCGGTTCCGGTACAACCCGCGAGCATGGCCTCGACCCGCGTGGGGGTCGGTGCGACCAGCGGCAGGCCATCGCCCCAGCCGCGGAGGGCCAGTACCTCGATCAGGTCGGCGCCGTCGGCCACCTCTAGCAGGGTTTCCGTTGGGCCCGTAGTGTCTACATCCATCAGACTAGAGTCTGCCTGAAGTTGACTGACTTGGCAAACGAGGGACGGAGGGGCGATGGCCGCGCGACGTGGGGTTACAGGTGACCAGGTCGCCAGGGCCGCCCTGGAGATCCTCGACGAGGTGGGGGACATCGATGCCGTCGGACCGGGGATGGTGGCTGGGCGGCTGGGCATCCGTTCGCAGTCGCTCTACGCCCACGTCGACGGTGTGGACGGACTTCGGCGACTGCTCGCCCTGCGGTCGCTGGCCGACCTGGCCGACGCGGTGACCGGGGCCGCCGTGGGTCGGTCCGGCGCCGACGCCATCGACGCCGTGGTCCGGGCGCACCTGGGCTTCGCCATGACGTGGCCGGGGCGATTCAGCGCCGCCATCCACCCACCGGGGGACGATCCCGACCTGCTGGTAGCCGTGGAACGGGTCGGCCGCCCGGTCCAGACGGTCCTCGAGATGCTGGGCCTGGACGCCGATGAGAGGGTCCACTGGACGCGCCTCCAGCTCTCCCTCGTCTGGGGGTTCGCCACCCTGTGGCGAGACGGCCGCCTGACCCTGGCGCCCGATCCGGAATCGACGGTCGACCACCTGGTCGCTGCCCTCGTGGCCCGATTGGAGTCCAGCCCGACACCGGAGGCCCCGAGATGATCGACGAACGCCGTCGGCGTGACGACCTGTACCTCTGCCCCAGCACCCTGCTACCCGACACGTTCTCCCTGGACGCAGCGGGCTTCGAGGAATACGTGGAGGCGTGTGTCCAGGCCGGGGTCGCCGGCATCTCCTACTGGACCCTCCACGAGGTCCTCTTGAAGGCGCAGGGGTGGTCTTCCGAACGGATCAGGTCCCGACTCCGCACGGCGGGCCTCCGGGTCGTCTGCGTCGAGGCCATCTACGGCTGGGCCAACGCAGCGAACCCCGCCGCCGCGCTAGAGGCCTCACGGGAGTCGATCGAGATCGCCTCGGCACATGGGTCACCGAACCTCGCTGCCGTGGTCCTGGAACCGGAGCTGGAGTCCATGGAGGCGACGGTGGCCAACCTGGCAGCGGTGGCCGATCGGGCCGCCGATGTGGACGTGGCCATCTGCGTGGAGTTCCTGCCCTGGTCCGGGATCCCGGACATCACGACCTGCTGGGACCTCCTGCGGCGGACGGGACGTTCGAACGTCGGGGTGCTGCTCGACTCCTGGCACTGGCACCGACAGCCCGGTGGGCCCTACGGCCGCCACGCCGACACCCTGGCATCCATGCCCGGTGATGCCATCCGGGTGTTCCAACTCTGCGACGCCGGAGTCGAGCCGTGGGAGGATCCGATGGCCGAATGCCTGGCCGCACGCCCCCTGCCTGGCGACGGGGTGGTTGACCACGAGCACCTGTTCGGCCTGTTGCGGGGCATCTCCGCCGATCCGGTGGTCACGCCGGAGGTCTTCAACACCGGGTTGGCCAGGCTGGGAATGGGCCCGATGGCCCACCGCATAGTGGAGGCAAGCCGATCGGTCCTATCCGGCTGGTGACCGACCGATCGGATCCCGTCTACCTTCTGGTGGCGGGGCCGGATCCATGGAGGGCCCGGGAGGGACCGGAGGTGAACGGATTGATGCGACGAGTCATCGGGCTCTGGTTGGCCATGGCGGTGCTGGCCGGGGGCTGTGGGGGTGGCGGATCGCCCACGACGGCGCCCACCGTCACCGAGCCGCCCACGACGACCGCTGTCGTCGAGCCGGTCGAGACCACGACGACCACGGCAGAGGCCCCCGCCGCCGAACCGACCGAGGCGCCAACGACGACCACGGAGGCGCCCGCCGAGGAACCGACCGAGGCCAGCACCACGACCGTGCAGCCGGAGGAGCCGCCGGAGACCACGACGACCACCACGGAGGCCCCGATCGTCCTGACCGACTCCTTCCGGGGGGTCACCGCCGAGACGATCAGGATCGGCTTCACGTCGATCGACTTCGAGAAGTTCAACTCGACCTACGGGTTCAACCTCACGTATGCGAACTTCGGGCCGGCCGTTGACACCTACGTGACCCACATCAACGCCACCGGAGGCATCCTGGGCCGGATGGTCGAGGTCGTCCACGGGACCTTCCTCCCGGTGGGTGCGGCCACGGCTGAAGCGGTGTGCGTGGAACTGGCCGAGGACCATCAGGTGTTCGCCGTGCTGAACGGGTTCGCCGGCCCGGGAGTGGAGAGCGTCAACGAGTGCTTCGGTGGCCTGTACGACACGATCCTCATCGGGGGGAAGCCCACACCCGAACAGCTCGAACGGGTAACCGCCACCTGGATCAGCGACGACATGAGCCTGGGTCGTCGCGGCAGGGCATTCGTGAATCTCCTGAGCGAGACAGGACGACTGGCCGACCTGGGCACCTTCATGCTCTACGGAGCGAACGGTGACTATGAGGCGACCATTGCCGACACCCTCGAGGCCCTCGAGGCCGCGGGCGCCGTGGTGGCCGTTGCCACCTACAACCCGAGCACCGGCGACGAGTCGGCCACCCTCGCCCACATGGAGGTGATCCTTGAGCGGGCCCGGGCCGAGGGCGTGTCCACCGTGTTCTTCATCGGGGAGGCCGCCTATGCCCAGGAGGTCCTGTTCGGCCTGGGCGACGAGTTCACGGTCCTCATCTTGAACGGCGACTCCACCAACCGTTGGAAGACCGACCCTCCAATGGGCATCGAGGGTGCGGGCACCCTCCTGACCAACAGGTCGTTCACCTCGTCGACGGATTCGGCCATGGCCGACTGCCTGGCCATCATCGAGGCGGGCCTCGGCCTGGAGGTGCGATCCGTCGAGCTCCTGGAGGAGGGTGAGGCCAACTACTGGGCCGCCACCCAGGCTTCCTGCCGGCTGTTCGAGTTGTTCCGCCAGATCGCCTCCGCTGCGGGTCCCGACCTGACCAACGAATCCTTCGCAATGGCGGCTGCCGACCTCGGCTCGTTCTCGATCTCAGGGCAGCCCTACAACTCCCTGGGCCCTACAAAGTTCGACGCCCGTGACACCCTCAGCCTGGCTGAGTGGGACCACGGGACCGGCTTCTGGCGGGCCGTCTCCGAGCCCGTGGACGTGGGCTGAACGCGGCAGTGACCGGGTCAGGGACCCGGTCACTGGTGGCGGAAGGTGTGGGATTTGAACCCACGGTGACCCGGAGGCCACAACGGCTTTCGAGGCCGCCCCATTCGTCCGCTCTGGCAACCTTCCGCCGACGAGGCTACTGAAGTGCCGACGGGCGGCCAACCGGACCGGTCGGCTACCAGTCAGCGGTGTCGGGCGAAGAACGAGGTGAGCAGCTCAGCGCACTCCGCGGATCGGATGCCGCCGGTCGCCGGGTACTCGTGGTTCAGGCGCGGATCGGATCCCAGGTTGTAGAGGGAGCCGGCGGCTCCGGCGTCCGGGTTGGATGCCCCCCAGACGAGGCGACCGATCCGGGACGCCCAGGCCGCTCCGGCACACATCGGGCAGGGCTCCAGGGTCACGACCAGGACGGCGTCGTCGAGGCGCCACGTCCCGATCTCGGTGGCTGCGTCACGCAGGGCCAGGATCTCGGCATGCGCGGTCGGGTCACCGGTGGCTTCGCGTTCGTTGTGCCGTCGGGCCACGATCCGACCATCGATGGCCACCACGGCACCGACCGGTACCTCGCCGGCAGTGGCGGCCAGGGCGGCCTCGGCCAGCGCCACGCCCATCAGGTTCTGGTCGGCCTGCCGGTCTTCGTCGGTTGGCCCGATGGTCGGGTCCGGATTCTGCATGCGCCTGACGTTAGGTCCGGGCGCGTCCGCACCCGTCCTCGAGAGTGGCGGCCAGGCGGTCTGCGGCACTCCGGGTGTTCCGCTGAGAGCTGCTGCCTTCCGGCCCTGACCCGATTCACGGGGCCCGGTCGCACAGGACCCGACCGCCACACTCGAGAACGGGTGCACCCGAACGATACCCGCACCGCCCGTTTCCCATCCTGCGGCTCGTTATCCTTGTCGCCCGGAACCCGGCTGCGCGCCGGGCCCCGGAGGGATGCGAGAGCGGACGATTCGGCACGCCTGGAACGCGTGTGTGGCTTCACCGTCACCGTGGGTTCGAATCCCACTCCCTCCGCCGCTCAGCGGTCCCGGGCCCGAGGCTCCATCGGTGGTGCCGCTGTAGGGTCGGCTCGTGGAATACACGTCGCTCTACCGGCGCTTCAGGCCCCGGCGATTCTCGGAGATCCGGGGACAGGAGCACGTGGTTGCCGCCCTTCGAAACGCCGTACGGGAGGACCGCGTCCTCCACGCCTACCTGCTCAGCGGTCCCCGCGGAACCGGAAAGACGACGGCCGCACGGGTGCTGGCCAAGGCCCTGAACTGCACAGTTGTCGTGGACGGCGAACCCTGCTGTGAATGCGAGTCGTGCGTGTCCATGGAAGCCGGCACGTCGTTTGACCTGCACGAGTTGGATGCGGCGTCCAACAACAAGGTCGACGACATGCGCGAGCTGCTGGCGAGGGTCGCTCTCGGTACCCCCGGCCGGACCAAGGTGTACCTCCTGGACGAGGTCCACATGCTGACCGCAGGTGCCGAGAACGCCCTTCTCAAGACGCTGGAGGAACCCCCGGACCATGTGGTCTTCGTCCTGGCCACGACCGAGCCACACAAGGTGGTCGAGACCATCCGGAGCCGGTCGCAGCACCTGGAGCTGAACCTGCTGCCAGCCACCGAACTCGAGTCCCTCGTCCGCGATGTGATTGCCGCCGCGGACCTCGACGTGGACGAGGACGGCATCTCGCATGTCATCCGGGCCGGTAGGGGCTCGGCGAGGGACGCCCTCTCGGCGCTTGACAGGGTGGTGGCCGGTGGAATCACCGAGGACGAGACATCCACGGACGAGTTGCTGCTGGCCCTGGCTGAACGCGACACCGCCCGTGCCCTGGCCGCCCTGGCTGCCGGCATCACGCGAGGCCGGGAACCGAGGGTCACCGGAGAGGCGCTGCTGGGTTCCCTCCGGGATGCCTTCCTCATCTCCATGGGCGTGCCGCCGACCCAGTTGGCTGCGGCTGACCGGGAGCGGGCAGAACTATTCGCCGAGGTGGTCACACCGGCGATCACCACGCGGGCGTTGGAGGTACTGGGAACCGCTCTCATCGACATGCGACGGTCGCCGGATCCGAGGGTGGACCTGGAGGTCGCCCTCGTGCGTCTGACCGCCCCGGAGGTGGTCGGGACCGGGGACCCGGCCGTCCTCGAGGCCCTTGTCCGTCGGGTCGAGAAGTTGGAGGCAGCCCTGGCTGGTGGGGCTGGCGTTGGTGCTCCGGGGAGCGCCTCGTCTCCGCCTCCGCCCCCACCCCCGCTCCGTCGTGCAGGGCCGGCAGCCGAGGGTCGAGCCAGATTGGCCGCAAACGCAACTGTGCCGGCAGCCGCCGCCCCGTCGCCAGTGGAGAAATCGGAACCAGCCGGCGAAGCGGTTGTCGAGGCCAGCGTGGAGCCGGAGCCGGAGCCGGAGCCGGTGAGCCGACCGTCCCCGGAGGTGTCAGCGGGTACTGCCGGAGTCGTGACCTGCGAGGAGCTCGTCGCAGCCTGGGCGGACGACCTCCTGGAACTGCTTGGAAGGAAGGCCCGGGCCAGGTTCTCCGCAGCGCGCTTCGTGTCCGTGGAGGACGGCACCGCTGTCATGGCACTTCCCAACGAACCCCACATGCGGCGCTGCGAGGACATGCGACCCGAGTTGGAGAAGGTCCTCGCGGACAAGTTCGGCGGGACGATCCCCGTGAAGCTGGTGGTCGGCGGGGACGTCCCCACGCCGGCCGTGTCCGACGCGACGGCCTCCTCGACGGCCGAGGAATCCATCGACATGGAGGGGCTCGTGGATGCTGATATCTCCGAGGGCTCGGCCGTCGACAAGCTCACCCAGGCCTTTCCCGGCGCCTCGCTGGTCGACCCGGACTGACCGGCGGACTGAGCGACGAACGTGTACGCCGACGCGGTGCAGCAGGTGATCGACGAGTTGGGGCGGCTCCCGGGCATAGGGCCCAAGTCCGCCCAGCGGCTGGCGTTCCACCTCATGAAGGTCCCGGTGGAGGACACCTCCCGGTTGACCGCGGCAATCAACGAGATGAAGGCCAAGGTCCGTTTCTGTGATCGGTGCTTCAACCTGGCCGAGGGGGAACTCTGCGCGGTGTGCACCGACGACCGTCGGGATGCCTCGCTGCTGTGCGTGGTGGAGGATCCCCGCGACATAGTGGCCGTGGAGCGCACCGGTGGGTTCCGTGGCCGGTACCACGTGCTGGGTGGGGCGATCAGCCCGATCGAAGGCATCGGCCCCGATCAGTTGCGGGTGAGCGAGATGCTGGCCCGGCTGGAACCGGAGGGGGTGGTCGAGGTGATCCTCGCCACCAATCCCAACATCGAAGGTGAGGCCACCGCCATGTACCTGGCCCGCCTGCTCGCCCCACTCGGGGTGGAGGTCACGAAGATCGCCAGCGGCCTACCGGTCGGCGGAGATCTCGAGTACGCCGACGAACTCACGCTGGGTCGGGCCCTTGAGGGCCGCCGCCGCCTGGATGGTGGGTGATCTGCCTGTGGAATACCGCACCTGGACATGGAAACGCCCCCCGGTGGCTCTTGCCGGACCAGAGGGCGTTCCCGAGTTGGGTGGAGGGGTGATTCCCAACTGTTGCAATCATATTACAACAGTGAAGAGATTGTTACAAGTCGGGGCCAACTCTTCGTTGCTGCGTCATATAGCGGGTGACTGGCACCGAAATGGCGTTTTCAGACCTTGTCCACACTTATCCACAGTTTGTTCCACAGGCAGTCAGCCCTGGAGGGCCATGACAGTGGTCACCGGCACCCGTAGACCCGGAGGTTTCCCATGCTGCTGACCCAGATCGACCACGTCGCCATAGCGGTCCACGACCTCGAAGCGGCCATCACCTACTACCGCGAAGCCTTCGGTGCCGAGGTGCACCACCGGGAGGTAGTGGAACGCGACGGCGTCGACGAGGCCCTACTGCGTGTCGGCGAGTCCTACATACAGCTCACGACCGGAACCCGACCCGATTCGGCAATCACGAAGTTCCTGGAGAAGAGGGGTGAGGGCATCCACCACGTCGGCTACCGGGTGGACGACTGCGGCCAGGCCCTGGCGGCCCTCGTGGCAGCGGGTGGACGGGCAATCGACGAAGCTCCACGTCCCGGATCACGCGGCACCACGGTGGCCTTCGTGCATCCGAAGGGATCGTTCGGAACTCTCATCGAGCTGGTCCAGGAATAGCCGGGGCACCCGGAGACGACATGGCCGGCATCGACGTCCACCTGGTGGACGGCACCTACGAGCTCTTCCGCCACCACTTCGCGGTGCCGTCGCACGTCACCGCGGAGGGAGTCGAGGTGGCTGCGACCCGCGGAGTACTGGGCTCGATGCTGAGGCTCCTGAAGGATGGCGCCACACATGTCGGGGTGGCCACTGACAAGGTCATCGAGTCGTTCCGAAATGACCTGTTCGACGGCTACAAGACCGGCGAGGGCACGCCTCCGGAACTGTTCGCCCAGTTCCCGCTGCTGGAGGCCGCCCTGGAGGCTGCCGGTTTCACGGTGCTGGCAATGGTCAGGCACGAGGCCGACGATGCCATGGGAGCTGCGGCCGTCCTGGCCGCCGCTGACGAGCGAGTCGCCAGGGTGCTGGTGTGTACTCCCGACAAGGACCTGGCCCAGGTCGTGGACGACGACGCCGGCATCGTCCAGGTGGATCGCAGGCGGGAGATCACCTACGACGCAGCCGCGGTGGTGGAGAAGTTCGGCGTGCGGCCGGAGTCGATCCCGGACTGGCTGGCCCTGGTGGGCGACACAGCCGACGGGATACCCGGCCTCACCGGCTGGGGTGCCAAGTCCTCGGCCGCGATCCTGGCCCGGTACGGGCACCTCGAGGCCATCCCCGCCGACCCTGCCGAATGGGATGTGGCCGTCCGTGGGGCGACGAAGCTGGCCGCCACCCTCGTAGCCAGGCGGGAGGACGCTGAGCTCTACCGACTACTGGCCACGCTGGACCTGGCCGCACCGGTCATGGATGACGTGGAGGACCTGTGCTGGACAGGTCCGGCAGACCACTTCGAGGACGTCTGTTCCCACCTGGACGCCCCGCGGCTGGCCGAAATGGCACGTCGCCTCGCCGCCGACCGGAACTGACCCGCCACCGGAGGTGAGGTCAGCGGTCCAGAACCGCCAGCACCTCGACCACGGAGGTCGTCCGCGACACGATCCCGCGGCTTTCCGGCTTCACGAATCCATCGGAAACCAGCCTGTCCAGGAACTCGTCGATACCGGACCAGAACCCGTTCCGGTCCAGTAGGACCACCGGCTTGTGGCTGCCGTGCAGACCCAACTGCGTCCAGGTGGCGGCTTCGAACACCTCCTCGAGGGTTCCGAAACCGCCAGGCAGCGCACAGAAGGCGTCGGAGCGTTCGTACATCGCCCGCTTTCGGGCCTGAATGTCGGGGACCTCCACCAGCTCAGTGAGGTTTGCGTGTGGGACCTCGGTGCTGAACAGCCCGACGGGTATGACCCCGATCGCCGTGCCTCCGGCCTCAAGTACCGCGTCGGCCAGCGTGCCCATGACACCGATGCCTGCTCCTCCGTAGACCAGACCCACGTCGGCGGCCACCATGGCCGAAGCCAGTTCCCGGGCCAGGGCATGGACTCCGTCGTCGTTGCCGTCCCTGGATCCACAGAAGACGCCCAGATGGCGCCCTCCTCCGACAGGTGTGTTGTGCATCGGTGAAACGTAACCGGTGGCCGGTGGATCCTGCCGGTGGATTCCAGTTCGCTACCCTGTGCCCATCATGGCCGATCACCCGATGAACGAACGCCTGGACGACCTCAGGACACGCAAGGAGTCGGCGGTCAACGCCGGCACCGAGCGGGCCGTCCAACGCCAGCACGACAAGGGGAAGATGCTGGCCCGTGAGCGCATCGACTATCTCCTCGACCCCGGCTCCTTCCACGAACTCGACATGCTGGCCCGGCACCGGGCGCACGAGAGCGGAATCGTGGAACGGCCGTACACCGATGGGGTGGTTACCGGCTGGGGCACGATCGACGGTCGCAAGGTCTTCCTCTACTCCCAGGACTTCACCGTGTTCGGTGGCGCCCTCGGCGAGGTGTTCGCAGAAAAGATCCACAAGGTCATGGACCTCGCCCTGAGTGTGGGAGCCCCGATGATCGGCCTCAACGACGGAGCCGGGGCACGCATCCAGGAAGGCGTCGTGAGCCTCGACGGCTATGGCGGGATCTTCTGGCGCAATGTCCAGTCCTCAGGGGTGATCCCCCAGATCAGCGTCATCCTGGGCCCGTGCGCCGGCGGAGCCGTATACAGCCCGGCCATGACCGACTTCATCTTCATGGTCCGCGAGAAGTCCCACATGTTCATCACCGGTCCGGATGTCGTCAAGACGGTCACCGGCGAGGACGTCACCCTGGAGGAACTCGGTGGTGCCGGCAGCCACTCCACCAAGTCGGGGGTGGCTACGTTCGTCGGCGACGACGAGAAGGCGGTACTCGACGAGGTGAAGGCCCTGCTCGCCCACCTGCCATCCAACAACCTCGAACAGGCCCCGGCCATGCCGACCGATGATCCACCGGATCGCCTGTGCCCCGAGCTGGTCGACCTGCTGCCGGAGAGCGCCAATCTTCCCTACGACATGCGCACGGTCATCGAGACCGTGCTCGACGACGGCGGATTCCTCGAGTACCACTCGGCCTGGGCCGCCAACATCGTCTGCGGCTTCGGGAGTCTCAACGGTCGGAGCGTCGGCGTCGTCGGCAACCAGCCGATGCACTTCGCAGGGGTACTCGACATCGGCGCCTCTGAGAAGGCCGCCCGGTTCGTACGCACCTGCGATGCCTTCAACGTGCCGCTGATCACCTTCGTCGACGTTCCAGGCTTCCTTCCCGGCGTCGACCAGGAGTACGGCGGGATAATCCGGCACGGCGCCAAATTGCTTTACGCGTACTGCGAAGCGACTGTGCCCAGGATCCAGGTCATCACCCGCAAGGCATACGGCGGCGCCTACGTGGTCATGGACTCCAAGTCCGTGGGCTCGGACCTATCGCTGGCATGGCCCTCCGCCGAGTTGGCGGTGATGGGCCCACAGGGTGCCGTGGAGATCGTCTACCGACGGGAACTCCAGAACGCACCGGACCCCGATGCCCGCCGGGCCGAGCTGGTCCAGGAGTACATGGAGAAGTTCGCCAACCCGTACGTGGCCGCCGAGAGGGGCTACGTGGACGACGTGATCGATCCCGCCGAGACCCGGGTGAAGTTGATTGCCGGCCTCGAGATGCTGGCCTCCAAGCATCAGGAGACCCCCCAGCGCAAGCACGGGAACGTGCCCCTCTAGGGGCCGGCATTCCAATGGTCCGCATCGTCGCCCAGGGCGCCACCGAGCAGGAACTGGCAGCAATCCTCGCTGCCTACGAGGTGCTCTGGCCCAAGGCGTCGGCGGCCGCCGAAGCCCCGACCGCCTGGAGGTTTTCCGGACGCTGGTGGCATGCGGGTGGGCTCCGGCCGTCCAGGGACTGAGCAGGAGCCGGGAACCTCGGCCCGACCGCAACGGGTCCGGCTGCGGGGATCACGCCGGTGGATCCGGCCAGTTCGGGCCCGTGGCCAGCGTCAGGTCCGGAAGGACCTCCAGGTAGGCCTCCCGACTGAGTTCGACGGCTCCCAGACGGGCCAGGTGTGGCGTGCACCACTGGACGTCGACGAGCCGGTCACTGCCGTTGCCCAGCAGGTCGACGAGCCCGGTGAGGGCGACCTTGGAGGCGTCGATCCGACGGTGGAACATGGACTCCCCGGCGAACAGCCCGCCAATGGCGACTCCATAGAGGCCCCCGGCCAGACCGTCGGCGTCCCAGGCCTCGACCGAGTGGGCCCAACCGAGGCGGTGGAGCTCCACGTAGGCCGATGCGATCCGACCGTCGATCCAGCCATGCTCCCGCGCAGGGTCGGCGCACGCTTCGAGCACCTCGGGGAACGCCGTGTCCACGCGGATCTCGTAACGGGCCGTGGACCGCCTCAACGACCGGCTGATCCTCATCCCACCCGGATCCAGTACGCCCCGGGGATCGGGGGACCACCAGGCCATGGGTCCGCCGGTCTCCATGGGCATGGGGAACAGGCCGCACCGGTAGGCAGCCAGCAAAGTCCCGGGATCCACGTCGGCGCCGACCGCCACCACGCCGTGCTCGTCGGCCGATCGGGCGGACGGGAAGGCCCAGGAACTGGCCGGTGGTTCTACGGGTGTGTGGCGGCCCATCGGAGTGGCTGCGGAGCGGACAACGACCCGTGGGTCAGCCCAGTTCGATGGTGATCGAGCGGACCGTTACGGCGCGGATCGGGCCACCGCCGTAGACCGAGGTGTCGTCCAGTTCGTAGAGGCCCATCATCGCCTGCAGGACGGCGATGCCGGCATCGTCGGCGTGGCCGAACACCAGGTACGTGCCCTGGTTGTCCAGCAGCGATACCTCCGGGCCCGTGGCGAAGAAGAACTGTGCGCCCGAGCTGTCCGGTCCGGCCGACCTGGCCATTACCAGATCGCCTGCCGTGTAGGTGAAGGGTCCGAGCAGGCCACCGTTGGACAACTTGATGAACTCACCACCCTCATCGGGGATGGTGTACCCGGGCCCCGGATCCGACCAACTGTTGGTCGTCGGGGCGCCGCCCTGGATTATGGCGATGGAGGGATCGAAGCGGAAGAGGAGCGTCTCGTCGTAGTACCCGTACCGGGTGAGGACGATGAAGTTGTTGACGGTCTCCGGGGTCCGGGCGCGGTCCAGGGCCACCCGGATCTCGCCTTCGGTGGTGTCGAACACGGCCGTATAGGTGACGCCGGACCGGAGGCACCAGGTGGGCCGTGCCTCGAAGGCCAGCCTCGGAGCATCCGATCCGTCCGGGGCCGGACAGGCCTCCGGGATCGGAAGTGTCGGTGCCGGGGCGCTTGAGCCACCCCCGGAGCCGGCCACCACCACGAAGATCAGGCTGCCGACCATCATGAAGGCCAGCAGACCGGCGACGATCCGTGTCATAGGTGAGAACCGGGCGGCGGCTGACGGCTGGGTGGGACGACGGGACTTGGTGGCCATGGGGCGGCACCCTACCGAGGGCCGTAGGTCGACCGGAATACAGCGGCGTGGCTGTTGGCAATACCGCCCGGCGGCCCGAGGCCTCGCCGGTAACGTGGTGCGTCGTGGCCCTCATAGTCCAGAAATTCGGCGGCACCTCGGTTGCAGATGCGGAACGCATGCGCGAGGTGGCCGGACACGTCGCACGCACCGTGAGGCGCGGCAACCAGGTCGTGCTGGTCGTGTCGGCAATGGGCAACGAGACCGACGAGCTGCTGCGCCTGGCCGGAGAGGTCTCGGCGGTCCAGCCGGGTCGCGAGATGGACATGCTCGTAACGGCCGGTGAACGCAAGGCCATGGCGCTGGTGTGTCTGGCGCTCCACAACATCGGTATCGACTCCGAGTCGTTCACCGGTAGCCAGGCTGGATTCAGGACGGACGACAACCACCGGAACGCCAAGATCCTCGAGGTGCGGCCCGATCGGGTCCGTGCCTCCCTGGACGCGGGAAGGGTTCCCGTGGTGGGAGGGTCCCAAGGGGTCTCGACTGACAACGACGTGACCTTCCTGGGCCGCGGCGGGTCGGATACGACGGCTGTGGCCATGGCGCATGCCCTCGGAGCGGACTCCTGCGAGCTCTACACGGATGTCACCGGCGTCTTCACCACCGATCCCCGGTTGGTGCCGACCGCCCGACGCATGCCCACGGTGTCGTTCGACGAGCTGTTGGAGATGACGGCCACCGGATGCCCGAAACCGGCCATGCGGTCTGTTGAATATGCCCGTACCCACGGGGTGAGACTGCACGTCCGGTCAGCGTTCACCTGGCAGGACGGGACGTGGGTCGACGAGGAGGAACCAGACATGGAACAGGCAATCGTCTCGGCGGTCACACATGACACGTCCGAGGCCAAGATGACGATCGCTGGCGTCCCGGATCAACCGGGAGTCGCCGCCCGGGTCTTCCGGGCGCTGGCGGATTCCGACGTGAACGTGGACATGATCGTCCAGAACGTGTCGGACCACGGGGTGACCGATATCTCCTTCACCGTCCCGCACGCGGACCTTGTCCGCACCGTCGAGCTGGCCGAACGACTCGCCTCCGAGATCGGGGCGGTCGGCGTGTCGTCTGACGACACGATCGCCAGGGTGAGCGTCATCGGTGCGGGGATGAGATCCAACCCCGGTGTCGCTGCGACCATGTTCGAGACCCTCTCGGCACGCGGCGTGAACATACGGATGATCTCCACCTCGGCGATCCGGGTGAGTTGCGTGGTCGACGGTGAGCAGGTCGAGGATGCCGTTCGGGCGCTCCATGACGCCTTCGGGCTGGCCGGGACCTGAACCACACGGTGCGGTTCCGTGAACCGGGGAGGGTCGGCGCAGCCACGGCTGTCGTCCTGTCGTGCTGTCTCCTTGCGGCTGCCTGTGGGTCGACCGCTGCGGGTCCGGAGCCGGCCGCGGAGCTGGTGACCACGACGATCCTGCAGGTGGCCACCACGACGATCCTGGAGGTGGCCACCACGACGGTCACGCCGGCTGCCGCCCGGGACGGCTTCGTGACGGGGGTTGCCGATGCCGCCCCGATCCTCGGTGGCCTGACCGGCCACGATCTGGGTTGCGTGGCTGACCGCCTGCTCGAGGAGCTCGAACCGGCGGAGGTTGTGGCGCTGACCCGCAACGGCCCGCGACCGGACCAGTCGGCGTTGACGGTCCGGGCACTGCATGACTGTGACCTGGTCGTCGAGGTCGTCACCCTCGGGTTGCGCGAGGCGATCGAGGCTGATCCCGGTTCGCCACCCATCGATGCCGCCTGCCTACTCGAGGGAGTCCAACCGGACGATCTGGCTCCCTATCTGGAGGCACGCTTCGCCCTCGGTTCCGTTGATTTCGAGGGACCCGAGGCGACCGACCTTCTGGCCGGGACGCCGATTATCGCCAACATGGTGCGGTGCGGCACGCTCGCTGCATTCGGGATGGCCAATACCGGTACCCCAGCCGTGTGTATCGAGCTCTCCCAACGGCTCGGTGACATGCTGGTGACGCTCATGGAGGCCGATGGGGCCGATCTCGGACCGGATCCCATGCTCCTGGCCCGTGTCTTCGCCGTGACCAACGAGATCTTCGCCTGGTTGGCCGACGAGGTTCCCCCGGACCTTGAGGCCGATGCGCTCCTCGTGCGCGACACCACGGCGCGTGTGGGGGAGCTCATGGTCGAGGGCCTGGCCAGACCCGATCTGGACACCGGCGACGAGGAAGAGGTCATGGCCGCCTTCATGGGCGTGATGACCCGCATCTCGGCTGAGTTGTCTGGAACGGAGGGCGACCTGACTGCCGCCACCAGCCGATTGAGTGCATATCTGGTGGAGACCTGCGGCGAGTCCTCCTCGATGCTGTTCGAGCTGCTCGTCGGTGTCGGAGCCACCTCTTGATGGGGACGCATGGTCTGCGCTGTCATGTCGTGCGTTGGATGGTCTCGGTGGCCGTCCTGATGGTGGTAGCTGCATGTGGAGGGACCACGGGGGAGGCGGAGCCGCCATCAACCACGCTCGGCCAGGGGGCGGTGGGCTCGACGACCACGCCGGCCGTGCCGACCACCACCAGACCCGTGCCCACGACCACGTCGGCCGTGCCGACCACCACCATGCCGGTGGTGCCTACGACCACGCTTGCCGGCGGACCGATACCGGATGCAGCGACCGGCTTCTGCGCAAGCCTGGCGGTGGTGTCCGGTGAGCTCGTGCTGGCGGTCGAGTCCGCCGTGGCGGCCGACGGGTCGCTTGACGCCCGCAGCCACCACGCCCTCCTGCTGGCCACCCGGAACCTGCTGGCATGGACCAGCAACCGCGTGCCGTCAGCCATGTCGCCCGACCTGCGGCTCCTCACCGGTGTATACGCCGAGCTGGGAGTCCGATTGGACCGGTTGGACCCCGAGGCGGTCACAATGCCGCGCATCCAGGCCCTCGTGTTCAGCTACGTCTTCGACTCGGGAGACGTGAACGCCGCCGACCTGAATCTCTCGGCCCAGCGCCTCTCAGCCTTCGTGGCCGGTTCCTGCGGCAGCGGCTATCCGCTGATGGAGTCGCTTGCCGACCTCTTCGCCGAGGTCCCGGAGGACTGATCCGTCTGGGCGGCCGGCACACCATCAACCGGGGCTACCGCCGAGCGGAACGTCGATAGCCTTCAGCCCATGGACATCGCAGTAGTGGGCGCCACGGGTCAGGTGGGCGGGGTCATGAGGGCCATCCTCCAGGAGCGCTCGTTCCCCGTCGGGAACATCCGCTTCTTCGCCTCGGCCCGCTCCGCCGGCACCACGCTGCAGTGGGCGGGCCGCGACGTGGTCGTGGAGGACACCGCCACGGCTGACTGGGCGGGCATCGGAATCGCCCTTCTGAGCGCCGGTAGGACCGCTTCGATGGAGCACGCGCCGAAGATCGCAGCCGCCGGTGCAACGGTCATCGACAATTCCTCCGGCTGGCGGATGGACCCCGATGTCCCCCTTGTGGTGCCCGAGGTAAACGCAGCGGCCCTGGACGACATCCCCAGGGGCATCGTCGCCAACCCCAACTGCACGACGATGGTGGCCATGCCGGTCCTGGCTCCGCTGCATGCCGAAGCGGGGCTGCGCTCCCTGACCATTGCCACCTACCAGGCCGTGTCCGGTGCAGGCCTGGCCGGTGTGGACGAGTTGGCCAACCAGGTGGCTTCCGTCCTAGACAACGCGAAGGACCTGACCTACGACGGACGGGCGCTGAGCTTTCCCGAGCCGTCCTCGTTCCCGCGGACCATTGCCTTCAACGTCGTGTCCCAGGCCGGCTCGTTCGTGGACGATGGCCTGGGCGAGACCGACGAGGAACAGAAGCTCCGCAACGAGAGCCGCAAGATCCTCGGTATCCCAGATCTGAAGGTGTCGGGAACCTGCGTACGGGTTCCGGTATTCACGGGGCACTCGCTGGTGGTCCACGCCGACTTCGAACGGGCAATCAGCCCGGAGCGCGCCACGGAGCTCCTCGCCGGGGCCCCGGGAGTCGAGCTGGCCGAGGTTCCCACGCCGTTGGACTCCGCCGGAGTCGACCGCACGATCGTCGGTCGGATACGTCGCGACGAGACCCTCGAGAATGGTCTGGCCATGTTCCTGTCGGGGGACAACCTCCGGAAGGGCGCTGCGTTGAACACCATCCAGATCGCCGAGGAACTACTGCGCCGCCGGGTCTGAGGCCCACCGCACCCGCCCGGGTGCGGACTACGGAGGATCGGTGACGTAGCGGGCCATCGCCTCGTCCATCGAGAGGTCCAACTGGTTGGCCAGGCTGGCTACCCATGCCAGGACGTCGCCCAACTCGTGGAGCTGTTCCTCCCGGGTTCCCTTTCGGGTGGCCTGAGCCAGTTCGCCCAACTCTTCGCAGAGCCACGCGACGGTGGCTGGTATCCCACGCTCGCGATCGGCGGCTCCGTAGAGGTCATCCATGAGCCGCTGCACCTCTGCGAGTTCCATGCCGCGGACCGTAGCGGCCCACGCCGGGTGACGGTGACGGGGGCATCCACGCCTCGCGCGTCTGTTCGGTCCACACTCGAGCCGTGATCACCGACACCGAGGCCACCCATGTCATGCGGGCCCTTGATGCCCTCGACGAGCTGGAGGCGGCAGCGGTCAAGCTGGTGACCGCCGAGTTGGCCTGCGGCCCCGTCATAGACGGCCTAATCGCCGATCCGCTCACCGCAGGCACCCGGCTCGACGTGCTGTGCCTGGTCGACACCATCGCGACCGATCTCCTTGCCGCCATGGGCCGTGGCGAGACCGTCCAACGCCTGGTCGACGAGGCTCCCGCAGGGGGAGCCCGTGATGCCCTGGTCCAGTACCTGGCAGGCCAGGGCCGCTCCTGAACCAGGTCCCGGTCAGGGACACGCTTGATACCCCCGGGGTATCAGGAGCCGGCGGTGCCTGCGGGTGGAGCGGTCACGACTGCCTCGGTGGCACCGGGTCGACCTCGCGGGCCGGGCCCGTCAGCCCGTAGGTGACCGCGAGGACGACGACCACTCCGCCGATGAAGGTGGGCGTGGGAGGGACCTCGTCGAACCACAGCCAGACCCACAGGGAGGCCGCCACCGTCTCCACAGGTGTGAACATGGAGACCTCGGCGGCGGGCGCATACCGGGTGGCGGTCGACATGCACAGCCTCGCCACAGGGCCGAACAGCCCTCCCATCAGCAGCGTGGCGAAGAATGCACGCCGGTCGACGAGGGCGAGGTCGGCCGGCCACGCAGTGAGCAGAGCGGTCATCGTGGCGGCCATGGCGACCACCAGGGTCCGGGGCAGGTCCGGGTAGCGCCGCCAGATGACCAGGTTCACGCTGAACCCCATGATGGCTACGAGGGCCATGAGGTCGCCTCGAACGCCGCCGTTGGACATGGAGCCGCTCACGATCACCGTGATGCCGACCAGGGTGCAGGCGATGGCCCGCCAGGTACGGCCGGAGGTCCGTTCGTGCAGGGCGATCCGAGCCAGGACGGCGGCGAAGATCGGACCGGCGGCGATGATGGCGACCACGTTGGACACGGCGGTGAGCGTCACGGCGGTGAGGAATGCCGTGGTGCCTATCGCCGACAGGACTCCAGTGGTCAGCAGCTGGCGTCGCCACAGAATCGACTCGGCGAGGACCCGACGCCCGAGCGCCCGGGTGGCCATGGACCATGCCACCGGCGTGGAGAAGAGGCCGACCATGAAGGCAATGGTCCAACCGTCGATCTGCGAGTCCCGCTCGGCTATCCGTATGAGCAGCGAGTCGGTGGAGACCATGAACATCCCGGTGAAGGCCAGGAGCAGACCCAGTTGGCGTCCGGAGCGTGGGATCGCGTCAAGGGGGCGAATGGCCATCGCCGGACACTAGTTGTGGAGGCTGGCAGGATGACAGAACGGAGCCAGGGCCCGGAGGGTTGGAATGCGTCGTCCGAACATCTTGTTCATCACCCTCGACCAGTGGCGAGGCGACTGCCTCGGGGCTGCGGGACACCCGGTGGTGGAGACCCCACACCTGGACCGCCTGGCCGCCGAGGGCGTCCGGTTCACCTCCCACTACGCCCAGTCCGCCCCGTGCGGGCCCAGTCGGGCCAGTCTCCTGACGGGCACCTACCAGCACGTCCACCGGTCGGTCCAGAACGGCACGCCGTTGGACGCCCGGTTCACGAATGTGGCACTCGAGGCACGTGCCGCCGGCTACGACCCGCTGCTGTTCGGCCACACGGATACGACCGTTGATC
>Ga0302132_10000195_pt1 | contig 32456 bp, 31 predicted proteins | sample CB9_321_MG_FD_203113 | JGI IMG/M metagenome (GOLD analysis project Ga0302132, IMG submission 203113) | Marine microbial communities from Western Arctic Ocean, Canada - CB9_32.1 | ecosystem: Environmental > Aquatic > Marine > Oceanic | place: Canada: Western Arctic Ocean | collected 2017-09-19
TCTTCATCGCAATATCGCTTCCTTGCCATCCAAATACCTCCACACCTTCGTAAAATATCACGAATTACGTGGCACAGTTATAGGGGGGCAGGACAAGCGGCGAGAGCACGAGGAGGCTATCAAGCGGCTTCAGGCCGAGCACAAGCGTCTCGGCGAGCGCATCAACGCCATGTATATCGACAAGCTCGACGGTAAGATCGGTGGCGACTTCTTCGACAAGATGGCGGGCGAGTGGCGCGAGGGCCAGCAGCGCTTGCAGCGAGACATCGACCGGCACGAGGGGGGCGAGCAGTCCTACATGGAAGATGGCGTGCAGATTCTCGAACTCGCACGCAACGCTCAAGCGCTGTTCGAACGCCAGCCCGCCCGCGAAAAACGGCGGCTTCTCAATTTTGTACTATCGAACTGCTCGTGGGAGGATGGAGAGGTGGTCGCCACCTTCCGCCAACCCTTTGATCTGTTGGCAGAAACGACCAATATCACCGCAGGCTCGAAAGTAGGCAATGGCGCCAGGTCATCGAAAAGCGAGATTTGGCTGGGGAACCTGGATTCGAACCAGGACCGACGGAGTCAGAGTCCGTTGTTCTGCCGTTAAACTATTCCCCAGCAGGGCGTCACGCTTCAAAATCATTTAAAATCAATAACATACAGAGAATTGATGTGATTTCGGAAAAATATCAGCGTTCTTGTGTTATGGCAAGAGCTGGGATGGTTTTCGGCGCGGCTTGTCGGATTGACGAGACCGGCACCAACCAATCGTGCATTCACGATAACCGCCTTGGCATTCGCCCCATGGCCCTGGACGCCGTAAGGCGCTATAATGTTCGGTGAAAATTCGTTGAATCCAGGGCGCGCTGAGTTTGGAAACAAAAATGTCAACCGGCCGACATATACAGGCGCGCCGGTTTCGCTCGCGCGATGATCTGCGGGCGGGTCATTCGTCGACTGACGGTGCCGGAGTCATGCCGGCGATACCGGGACAACCGCGCCGGGTTAACGGGCGTTCGGTGCTGGCGGCGCTTGATCTTGGTACCAACAATTGCCGGTTGTTGATCGCCCGTCCCACCAAAGGTGCGTTTCACGTGATTGACGCATTTTCCCGGATCGTCCGGCTGGGCCAAGGGATTACCACGACGAATACGCTTTCCGTCGCGGCGATGGACCGGACCCTTGATGCCCTCAGGGTCTGCGCCGATAAGATGCACCGTCGCGAGGTGACACTGGCCCGGGTGGTCGCGACGGAGGCTTGCCGCAGAGCTCGAAATTGCGACGAATTCATCGAGCGCGTCAGCCACGAGACCGGACTTAATTTGGAAATTATCTCCAACCGCGAAGAGGCGGAACTGGCCCTAACCGGCTGTCTACCGCTCGTCGACCCAGCGATCCCCGACGCCATCGTGTTCGATATTGGCGGCGGCAGTACGGAATTGGCATGGGTGCGCCGCGATGGCGATGGCCAACGGACCGCGCTGGAGGTGATGTCGATGCCGATCGGCGTGGTCACGTTAAACGAGAAATACGGCAGCGATCGCTTCGATGCTGAAACCTATCGCGCCATGGTCATGGAGTGCGCTGCCCAGTTGAGCGACTTTGATAAAGCCCATCACATTGTTGAACGCGTGCGCAGCGGCGAGGTTCAGATGCTCGGTACCTCTGGCACGGTGACCACGCTGGCGGGCCTGCGACTGAACCTCAAACGCTATATTCGGGACCGGGTCGATGGGACCAGTTTGGATTTTAGCGATATCTATAAGATGACCCATGACCTAGCGGGGATGAATTTAAAGGACCGGGCGGCGCAGCCCTGTATCGGCTATGAACGGGCTGATCTAGTGGTTGCGGGCTGCGCGATCCTTGAGGCAATCTGTGAACAATGGCCGGTCGGGCGGTTACGTGTCGCCGACCGGGGGGTCCGGGAAGGCATTTTGTTTGGCCTTCTGGATCAGCTTCACTAACCAATACCGTTGACCGGGACCGTTGAATGACTAGCAAGCGGGGCGGCGGCGACAATCGTCAACGAGGCAGCGGCGCGCGCACCGCAACGGTGCGCCTGAAGACCGCCAAGGGCCGAACGGTATCCTCACAACGCTGGCTTCAGAGACAGTTGAACGACCCCTATGTGCAGGAAGCCCAGCGGCTTGGTTACCGCTCGCGCTCGGCCTTCAAGTTGATGCAGTTGGATGAGCGTTTCAAATTTCTAGTAGCTGGAAGCCGGGTGGTCGACCTTGGGGCGGCGCCGGGGGGCTGGACCCAGGTCGTGGCGTCTCGGGTGCTTCCCAAGGGTGAGCCAGGTCGGGTGGTCGGCCTGGATATCCTGGAGATGGAACCGGTGCCCGGGGCGGAGATCCTGCTGGCTGATTTCCTGACCGACGAGGGATTGGCCGAACTCATCAGCCTGCTTGGTGGACCGGCCGACCTGGTGCTCAGCGACATGGCGGCGCCGACTACCGGCCACCCGCCGACCGACCATTTGCGCACCGCGGCCCTGTGCGAGGCCGCCTTCGACTTCGCCGAGACCGTGCTCAGCCCTGGTGGCAGTTTCGTTGCCAAGGTGTTCAAGGGCGGCAGCGAGCGTAATTTGCTGCTGCGGATGAAACAGTCTTTCGGCTCGGTGCGCCATGCCAAGCCGGCGGCGAGCCGTTCCGAGTCGCCGGAAACCTATGTTGTGGCAATGCACTTTCGTGGCGCTGGCGATGGCTTCTAGAAAAGCTGGAACCCAAGCGCGCCAAGGCCTGGGGCACTGGTGCGGGGCGGCGACGAAATGCCGCTTGGATCATGCGCGTGTAGCTGTATAGTGCGCCGCCACCGATCCCTGCGGAGGCCCCCATGCAAATTCGTGACGCCTTGACCTTCGACGACGTGCTCCTCGAGCCGGCGCGTTCATTGGTATTGCCCGCGTCGGTGAAGACCGAAACCCGGCTGACTGCGGCAATCACGCTCGGCATTCCGGTAATTTCCGCCGCCATGGATACGGTGACGGAAAGTCGTCTGGCGATCGCCATGGCGCAGCTCGGCTCGCTTGGTGTGATCCATAAGAACATGACGGCCGAACGCCAGTCCGCCGAGGTTCGCGCGGTTAAGAAATTCGAAGCGGGCATGGTAGTCAATCCGGTGACTATTCACCCCGACCAAACCTTGGCCGATGCGCTGGATTTAATGGAACGCCATAAGATCAGCGGTATTCCGGTCGTACGTCGGCGCACCGACCGGCTTGCCGGCATCCTGACCAACCGGGATGTCCGGTTTGCCACCGACCGCAACCAGTTGGTGCGCGAGTTGATGACCAAACGGGTTATCACTGTTTCGGAGGACGTCACCTCGGCCGAGGCGCGACGGCTGTTGCATAAGCATCGCATCGAAAAGCTGATCGTGGTCGATGGAGATCAAAAATGCGTCGGGCTGATCACGGTGAAAGACATTGAGAAGGCGGAGAACCATCCCGATGCCTGCAAGGATTCCCAGGGTCGGTTGCGGGCTGCGGCAGCGACTGGTATTGGCGATGAGGGGTTGGCCCGGGCCGAAGCCCTGTTCGATGCCGAAGTGGATCTGATCGTGATCGATACCGCGCATGGCCATTCCGAAAACGTTCTGAACTCAGTGAATAGGATTCGCAAACTATCCAATTACACCCAAATTATCGCTGGTAATATCGCTACCGGGGATGGCGCCAGGGCATTGATTGACGCCGGCGCCGATGCGGTGAAGGTGGGCATCGGTCCGGGGTCAATCTGCACCACCCGGATGGTAGCCGGGGTCGGGGTTCCGCAGTTGACGGCGGTGGTCGACGCGGTGGCGGTCTGTAACAAGGCCGGGATTCCGGTGATTTCGGATGGCGGCATCAAATATTCCGGTGATTTAGCCAAGGCGATCGCCGCCGGCGCCGATTGCGCGATGATCGGCTCGCTATTCGCCGGTACCGATGAGAGCCCCGGGGATGTCTACCTATATCAGGGGCGGTCGTATAAGGCGTATCGCGGCATGGGCTCGATCGGCGCCATGGCCCGTGGCTCAGCGGATCGCTATTTTCAGGAAGAGGTTTCCGATCACCTCAAGCTGGTACCTGAAGGTATTGAGGCGCAGGTGCCTTACAAGGGTGCCATCTCGACCGTAGTGCATCAGCTAATCGGCGGATTGAAGGCCGCGATGGGTTATACCGGCAACGCCACGATCCAGGATATGCAGAACGGCTGCCGCTTCTTGCGGATCACCAATGCGGGCCTTCGCGAAAGCCACGTGCATGACGTGTCGATCACCCGTGAAGCGCCCAACTATAGGCCTAATCTATGACCCCTGCCGCCCGAATCGCTGCGGCGATCGAAGTGCTTGAGGTGGCCGACCGCGAGAAGGTCGCGTCGGATCGGGTCCTGTCCGAGTTTTTTCGCCGTCGGCGCTATGCCGGCGCGAAGGACCGAGCGGCGGTCAATGTCCGGGTCTATGGCGCGGTTCGGCGGCGCATGCGGCTGGATTGGTGGCTGGCGCGGACCGGGATGGAGGCGACGCCGCGGACGCGGATTCTGGCCGACCTCGCCTTGACAGAGGGAATTTCGGCGGAAGGGGCGGCGGGCATGTTCGATGCGTCGGACCACGGCCCAGCAGCACTGAGCGAGGCCGAGAATGCACTTTACGGCCAACTTCTGGGCCAATCTCTGGAGCATCCGACCGCCCCTGTTTGGGTTCGCTGCGAGTGCCCGGAATGGATTGCGGATCGATTAGCGCCGGTTCTGGGAGAACGGTTCGAGAGTTGCCTCGACGCCCTGAGGCAGGAAGCACGGTTCGATCTGCGGCTCAACCCGATCATCACCAGCGATCGCGACACGATGAAAATCACGCTAGCCAAGGCCGGCCTGGAGACTGAGCCGACGGCCTATTCACCGCTCGGTCTGCGCGCCAAGACGCGGCGGCGGGTCGATGGAATGAAGCCGTTCAAGCACGGGGTGATCGAGGTGCAGGACGAGGGGGCGCAGCTGGCCTCCCTGCTGGTCGGCGCTGAGCCGGGCATGCAGGTGGCCGATTTTTGCGCTGGCGCCGGTGGCAAGACCTTACTGGTAGCTGCAACCATGGCCAACAAGGGGCGGGTGCTGGCGATGGATGTCGGAGCCGAGCGTTTGGAGCGAGCCGGGCCGCGGATCAGTCGCGCCAAGCTGCACAATGTCGAGCGCCGAGTGTTGAAGAGCGAAGATGACAGGTTTCTCAAGCGCTGGAGCAAGCGGTTTGACCGGGTTCTGGTTGACGCGCCCTGTACCGGTATTGGTACCTGGCGACGCACTCCGGAGGCACGGATGCGCTATGCCGAGGCGGATTTGGTCGTTATGGTGGCGCTGCAGGATCGGATTCTCTCCAGTGCGGCGCGTCTGACCAAGCCTGGAGGGCGGCTGATCTATGTAACATGCTCACTATTAGCCGAGGAAAACGAAGAGCGTGTGACCGCCCTTTTGGCGCGCCGAAAGGACTATGATGTCGTGCCGGTCGCCGATGTCTGGCGCGATACGGTGACCTCTTTGGGTGGCCCGGAATGCCCGAAAACTGGGGACTTTTTGCGCCTCACGCCGGACCAGCATGGCACTGATGGGTTCTTCGTCGCCGTGCTACAGCGCCATGAGGAGGAGTCGGAAGCCAACGAAGAGCCGGGGGAGAGCGCCGAATAACCTGTGTTCGACGATGGACAGCCCGCGTCGCACCCCGGTAATCTACTCAAACATTCAATTATCCGTGGGGCCGCGCAGTGTCTGGCTCGTTCAGTATCAATATTCGTCCGGCGGTCACCTCTGACGCTGCCGGGATCTCGAAGGTGCAGGTCGAGGCATGGCGCGACGCCTATGTCGGGATTTTTCCGGACCAGTCGTTGATTGATATGAACCCCGGCAAAGGGACGCCACGCTGGATGCGGATCATCGTGCAGATGAGCGACGCGCGGCAGTTCTGCGTTGCTGAATACGAGGGCAAGGTGGTTGGTTTCTGTCACGGCGGCACGCTACGTCGGACCTTGCACCCGACGCGTCGACGACGGCCGGGGGCCGCTGAGATTTACACCTTGTACGTCGATCCAAATTTCCAAGGATTTGGCATCGGCTCAGCGCTGATGCTTTGGGTCTCACAGCACTTGGGTAAGGCCGGCTTTACGTCGCTGACCCTTTCAATGCTGAACGGCAACAGAATCGCCCGGCGGTTTTACGAGCATCTCGGTGGGATCGCTGGAGAAAAATCGCCGAGCGTGGTGATGGGGGTCCCAACCAGCGAGATACTGTATCGTTGGCCGGATATCGACTCCCTTATGGAGCGTCTTGAAGCGGTAATGGACTAAAGATTCTGGGATCCCAATGCGGTCGGCGCGCCGGAGATCAAACCAGCCCCAGCCCGCTATTTTCTCCGTCTTGCTCGAACCACGCCCCGCGCGTATTGTCCAGCGCCTCCAGAAACTGTCCCGAGGCGTCCCGCTCATGACTGACCGCATTCTGATCCTCGACTTCGGTAGCCAGGTCACCCAACTGATCGCCCGCCGGGTGCGGGAAAGTGGAGTTTATTGCGAGATCCTCCCGTTTAACGTTGATCCAAAGCGGATTGAAGCGTTTGGTGCCAAGGGAATTATTCTGTCCGGCGGGCCGGCCTCAGTGTTGGAGATCGATACCCCCAGGGCGCCGGATATCGTGTTCGATTCGGGATTGCCAGTGCTCGGTATCTGCTATGGCCAGCAGACCATGTGCGCCCAGCTTGGCGGGCGGGTCGAACGCTCGGAGCAACGCGAATTTGGCCGCGCCGAGGTTGATGTCGCTGAGGCTTGCAGGTTGTTTTCTGGGACTGACGCAAACTCCTGGATGCTCGGCGATCGCGAGCTGGTTTGGATGAGCCATGGTGATCGAGTGATCGAGCTACCGCCCGGTTTTCGCGTGGTTGGCCGCAGCGGTGGCGCACCGTTTGCCATCATCGCCGATGACGAGCGCCGTTACTACGGCACCATGTTCCACCCAGAGGTCGTCCACACTACCCATGGGGCGGAATTGTTGCGCGGTTTTACCCATGGCGTCGCCGGTTGCACTGGTGAGTGGACGATGGCAGCGTTCCGTGCCCAAGCGGTCACGGCGATCCGCCAGCAGGTCGGCTCGGCCAAGGTAATTTGCGGGCTTTCCGGCGGGGTCGATTCCTCGGTCGCAGCGGTGCTTATCCATGAGGCAATCGGTGATCAGCTAATCTGCGTCTTCGTCGATCACGGCCTGCTGCGCAAGGGCGAGGCAGACGAGGTGGTGGCGCTGTTCCGCGATCATTACAAATTTCCGCTGATTCACAAGAATGCCAGGGAATTATTCCTCGGTGCCTTAGCCGGTATTTCCGATCCCGAGGTCAAGAGAAAGACCATCGGCGGTTTATTCATCAATGTTTTCAATGCCGAGGCAAATCGCATCAAGGGCGTCAAATTCCTGGCCCAGGGTACTTTATACCCCGATGTGATCGAAAGCGTCTCTTTCCTCGGTGGGCCAAGCGTCACAATCAAGTCCCATCACAATGTCGGCGGTCTGCCGGAACGAATGAAGCTTAAATTGGTCGAACCGCTGCGGGAACTTTTCAAGGATGAAGTGCGTGTTCTCGGTCGGGAACTGGGCCTGCCAGAAAGTCTAGTCGGCCGCCACCCATTCCCCGGTCCCGGACTGGCGATCCGCATTCCAGGCGATATCACACCAGACAAACTTGAGATCCTCCGCAACGTTGACGCTGTCTATCTCGATGAAATTCGCAAATCCGGATTTTATGACAAAATCTGGCAGGCCTTTGCGGTGCTTTTGCCGGTACGCACGGTCGGGGTGATGGGGGACGCACGGACATATGAGCATGCCTGCGCCCTTCGGGCAGTCACCTCCACCGACGGTATGACCGCTGATTACTACCCGTTTCCCCATGATTTCCTCGGCCGCGTGGCGACCCGAATCATCAACGAGGTCCGCGGAATTAACCGGGTAACCTACGACATCACGTCAAAGCCACCCGGAACAATTGAGTGGGAGTAGTTTTTTTGTAAGTCATTGTTTTTTTAATTTGTTTTACATACACTAATTATTCAATAAATTTTTAAACTATAATGCTTAAGGGTACACTACCTGGAGGCGATGATCCGCAGTCTCGCCTGTGGCTGCAAAAAAGAACACAACAAATCCGTAAGTGATGGAAAAAACTCGGCAAAGACACTTTTAAAAGTGATTTAGCGGAAGCTAGGAAGAGAAAATGAGCTTCACTCACTCAATAATGTTTCATCATTTTCACAACGATAAACATTTACCCGCTCAAGGTAGCCTTAGCGAAACCGATTTCGAAGAAATGTTAGATTGGTTGGATAAAAAATACAATCTTATTGGGGCTAATAACTATTTACAAAAGCTCAAAACAAATAGCCTATCTAACGAAGATATTTGCTTGTCTTTCGATGATGCTTTGCTGTGCCAATATGACATTGCTTTACCATTTCTTAGAAATCGCAACCTAGATGCGTTCTTTTTTATTTATTCTTCGGCATTTATTAGAGACCCAATCAACTTTGAAATATTTAGGCACTTCAGAACAAACTGTTTTGATGGTCTCGAAGATTTTTACCACTGCTTTTTCGACATAGTGAAATCTAAACATAGAGCTAAATTCGAAAATCATCGAAAATTTTATAACAAAATAGACTATCTCAAGGATTTTAGATTTTACTCGGACAATGATAAGTAATTTAGGTATATTAGAGATGTGTTTCTAACAACCAAAACATATAATGAAATAATAATTGAACTAATGATTCTCAAGTCATTTGATTCAACAGAGGTTCTTAATTTCCTTTGGATGACTGAGCAACATATTAAAGAACTGATCGATCAGGGAAATCTAATCGGTCTACACTCCTATTCTCATCCAATGCAGATGAGCAGGCTGAGTCGACTAGAGCAACTAGATCAGTACACCAAAAATTTAACGCATTTGGAGAGTTTGGTAGGAGAGGGCGCCATCGTTTCGATGTCCCATCCATGCGGCGACTATAACGAAGACACTCTCAAAATCCTAACTGATCTGGGGATAAAAATTGGCTTTAGATCCAACTTAAATCGCACTGACATCAAAACCAATATGGAAATACCGCGCGGTGACCAAGCAATATTTTTAAGGAAATGAAGAAGTGAATATAACTCTTTTTAGTAGCAATCAACCTAGACATCTAAACCTTGCGAAACAATTATCTGACATTTCAGATAATTTATACTTTATAAGTGAAGTGACTACTGTTTTTCCAGGAAAAATTAATGATTTTTACAAAAAATCTGAAGTGATGGAAAGGTATTTCACACATGTAATTGAGGCTGAACAAAAGATTTTTGGAGATATTGGATTTTTACCATCAAATGTTAAAATGTTATCCTTAAAAAGCGGTGACTTAAACCTAGTTTCTAATACACAGTTTTCCACTGCATTAAATTCTGATGTCTTTGTCGTATTCGGCGCAAGCTACATCAAGGGCTGGCTCATAGATTTCTTAATTGAAAAAGAAGCCTTAAATATTCATATGGGAATTTCTCCATATTATAGAGGTTCTTCTTGTAATTTTTGGGCTCTCTATGACAACAATCCATCCTATGTCGGAGCCACCATTCATATGTTAAGCAAAGGCCTTGATAGTGGGGATATCCTCTTTCATTGCGTACCTAAGTTTACGGTTGGCGATACTGGGTTTGACTTTACTATGAGATCGGTTGCGGCAGCTCACGCTGGCCTGACTGAAGGGATCGCAAGTACCAATTTTCTTAAACTTCCTCGGGTGCCCCAAACGAAAGAGATGGAAATTCGCTATACTAGAAATCATGATTTCACAGATGAAATTGCAAAAATTTTTCTCAATAGGAATTATGTGATGCAAGCGGATAATTTTAACTATCCAGAGCTGATAAACCCGATTTTTTTCTAACTATTCACCACGTGATTACCGAATGGTACAAACGCCGGGGACCGGAAAACGCTGATTAGAGAAATTTTTTTGCAGGAATGCATTGCCGCTAATTCAACCCAGGAAGGTGAATTAATCGTTGAGGGACAGTAGACACTAAGGGAGCGTAACAAAATATCTGATACACCACACCTAGAGGGGAGAAACTGTAAAATCGTGTTAATTAAAGTTACCAATAATATCTTCCCCAAACACTTTGTCTTTTAAAGCTTTACTTATTTTGTCGAAAATTTGAATTAAATTAAAATTTATTCTAATAACGAAAAAATAATTTGTTACTAATTTCACAATACTGTTTCCGCATCCGAGTTGAAATTGTATCGATAAGTTTGTTTTTAAAAATCATATATAAATTACATATTGATTTTATTTGATCGTGAATCATGATAATTAATTAATAATAAAGCAAAAATTTTAAAATTTATTTTTAACTTATAAAGTTGATTTTTTTCACATTTATTCATATCACATTACTTTGCCTTAAAATATTATGTCAAAGAATACCGCGACCTCTCCCCCTTTAATATCTCCCTTAGGCCTTGGGAACGGGTCCGTAGGATGTTATCAAGTGGGGTCTTTTCATCCAACTTTTTAGCCTAAATATCTGCCATGATCTATCTCATTCGCCACGGAGAGACCACCTGGAACCGAATTGGCCGGCTGCAGGGCCAAGCAGACTCTCCGCTTACCTTGCATGGCACCCGCCAAGCCGAGGCCATCGGTCGCGCCCTGCAGCCGTTGGTTGATGGCAACTACTTTCAGTTCTGGGCTAGCCCGTTGGCCCGGACCCGGCAAACCGCAGCGATCATTTGTGACGTCATCGAGCATGACTACGAGGCAATTACTTTCGACGATCGGTTGATGGAAATCACCTTGGGCGCTCGGGATGGCTATGCCGGTTGGCGCGAGTTGGCCCGCGATTTTCCGGACGAGGCTGAAATCCGCCGCAAAGACCCCTGGAATTTTAGGCACCCCAAAGGAGAAAGCAGCCAGATGGTACAGGACCGGGTCCGACCGCTATTTGAGCATTGGAAAAACCTGGGTGGCACTCATGTCGTGGTTTCGCATGGGGTCGCCATCAAGATCCTGCGCGGCCTTCAGTTGAATTTGAACGAACAGGAAACCTTTGCGCTTGACCGGCCGCAAGAGGCTTTTCACCGGCTGTGCGACAACCGAGTAGAGATTATTGAGGTAAAGCTCCCATGAGTATGGCTCCAACAGGCCCTCTCTATCTACTGCGCCACGGAGAGACAATCTGGAACCGGGCCAAGCGGCTACAAGGGCACAAAGACACGCCTTTGACATTGCGGGGGGTTCAGCAAGCCGAGGCCATGGGTAAGGCCCTGGCGCGGGAACTCGACGGAATGACGCCGGCGTTATTTTTCGCCAGCCCGCTGGGTAGGACGCGGCAAACTGCAGCAATCATAGCCGATTCTATCGGCCATGACCCAGAGACCATAGTCTTCGACGATAGGCTAAAAGAAGTCACCTTCGGCATCTGGGACGGCCTGAACATCGAACAACTTCGAGCCGACCATAGCGAAACCTGGCAAAGGCGGCTTGACGACAAATGGCGGTTCGTCCCGCCTGGCGGCGAGAGCTACATGCAGGTTGCCGACCGTGTCGGCGATTTCCTGACCTACCTACCGGCGCAGCGACCGCTGGTCGTAGTTGCCCATGGCGCCCATAACCGAGTGTTTCGAGGGCTATGGCGTGGGCTGGAGCCAGCCGAATTCCTGGCGTTGGACGAGCCCCAGGATGGTTTTTATCGGTTGAACCCAGTCGGATTCGAAGACTTTATTCAGGCATAAAAGTTGGCGCACGTTTGCCCCCTCAGAGCCGGCGTACCGTTGTAACGGGGAGCCCCATGGCCGCCACACGCGCGAGAAACTCGTCAAACGGTTCTTCCGCAACGCACATGTGGTGGGCATTGGCGTGCAAAACACGGCCTGGCGCCGACACCACCACCACATGCCCGTTCATGAACAATAGATCCCCCGCCTGCAGGCCCCTCGCCGACCCGCTAGCAAGGCCGTTTTCGACTATAGAACCAACACAGCGTTCCTGTTGATCACAGTCGCGTGGTGCGGAGTGGCCGGTCCGCATTAGCGCCAATTGGACAAGGCCCGAGCAATCCAGTCCGAGGCTCGACCTCCCGCCCCATAGATAGGGTGCGCCGAGAAAACTCCGGGCAGCAGTAATGAAATTACTCTTATCTTTCTGCAGGTCTGGCCCGGCGCCGATCTCCACCAGATGCCTCCGGGAAACCCATCCGTCGGCATCGGTCAGACAGTAGCCGTGCGCCTCATCGGATACCGCCACCCGGCTGGTCATGTGCAAAGTCGCGACCGGCCAACTTTTCAGATCAGGTTTTTCGAACGCATAGGTTCGCAACGCCGAGACCTCGTGGGTCGCAGCGACGGTATCATTCGACAATCCGTCGGCCGGCGCGAAACCGACATAACCATCGGTTTGACACTGCCCCCAGGCCCACGGCCCAATCCACTCATAAACAGTAAAATTTTCACCGAACAATAACTCGGAAATTCGGTTGACCGCAATCCCCGGTGCGCCGCGTAACGGTACTACGTCAGAGGCTACCTTAGTGATTTGGCCATCGACAAACTGTTCGGCATCGACCTTGCCTTGCAAATAGGACGCTGCCACACTCTCGCGAAACGGGTGTTCACGCGGGTCCAGCGGCTGATCATTCACGATTTCAATTCCTGAATAGCCCGGTCAAGGCCGCCAATGGTCAACGGGTACATGTTCCCGTCCAACAATTCTTCGACCATCTCGATCGATCTTGTGTAGCGCCAATATTTTTCCTGGGTAGGGTTAAGCCATACACAACGGTTAAAATGACTTTTAAAACGTTGGACCCAAGTTGCGCCCGGCTCCGGGTTCATATGCTCAACGCTACCGCCGGCGACAGTAATTTCGTAGGGACTCATCGAGGCGTCACCAATGAAAATGCATTTGTAGTTGGCGCCATAGGTGTTCAGCACCTCCCAAGTCTGGATTTTTTCGATATGGCGCCGGCGGTTATCTTTCCACAATCCCTCGTAAGGGCAGTTGTGAAAGTAGAAATACTCCAGATGCTTAAACTCGCTCCGCGCCGCCGAGAACATCTCCTCGGTAAGTTTGACATAGGGATCCATCGAGCCGCCAACGTCGAAGAACAACAGCACGTTCACCGCGTTATGACGCTCAGGAACCATCTTGATATCCAAGAAGCCACCATTGCGGGCGGTCGAGGAAATGGTATCCGGCAAATCCAGCTCATCGGCCACCCCTTCGCGGGCGAACCGGCGGAGCTTGCGGAGCGCCACCTTGATGTTGCGGGTCCCGATCTCGACCGTATCATCCAGGTTCTTGTATTCGCGCTTGTCCCAGACCTTAACGGCGCGGCGGTTACGGCCTTCCTCCTGGCCGATCCGCACTCCCTCGGGATTGTACCCCTGGGCACCGAACGGCGATTTACCAGCCGTGCCAATCCACTTGTTGCCACCCTGGTGGCGGTCTTTTTGCTCTTCCAGACGCTTCTTCAGCGTCTCCATCAACTCATCCCAGCCCCCCATTGCTTCAATCTCCGCCTTCTCCTCATCGGAGAGATGTAGTTGCGCCATCGCTTTCAGCCAGTCTTCGGGGATATCCTTACTGAACAACTCATCCAGCAGCTCTAGGCCTTTAAAACAATGTCCAAAAACCTGATCAAATCGGTCAATGTGCCGTTCATCCTTAACAAGACTGGCACGCGAAAGGTAATAGAAGCTATCGATGGAATAGTCGGCAACCCCCCGTTTCACCGCCTCCAGTAGGGTCAGATATTCCTTTAAAGAGACCGGAATCTCAGCTTTCTTGAGGGAATAGAAGAAGGTTGTGAACATAAGATAATAATACCTTCTATAGAGGCCGGTTTCATCCGCCGGCGTTACTTTCTGGCGCAATGTACTGCCCTTACTTATCCGCATCCCGGACCGCATCGCGCAATTGCAGCAGCTTGGACGACAATTCCATACCGCCGTGGTCGGTGCAATCGCGACCAAGTGGCTTAGCATCCGCCCTGGCTTTCGCCATTGCTTGTATAACCACGGCTAAATCCGTCTCATCCGCGCCGATCGCTACAATCATCTTGCGCAGCAGTTCAGTGAAATAGGCGACCTCCGCCTCGTCACCGCCGCAGGGAATGACCGTGGCAGTGATATAGCCGGCATGCCTACCCAAAGCGGTGAGCTCATCCCACGCCTTCTCGGCAAAATGGCCGGCCAGCACCGGTGGCGGTGCCACTAAGGTCAGCGCCAATACCACCGCGAGGCCTGTTCCGACCTCTCGCCACCGCCACCAGGGCAAAAGCGGGCGCGGATTAAGCCTCATGGACGGCGTCATCGCCTTAGCTTCGAGCTTCCCGGCGCGCCAGAAAAGCGAGGCGTTCAAACAGATGAATATCCTGCTCGTTCTTCAGCAACGCGCCATAGAGCGGCGGGATGATGTCCTTCTTGTCCTTCAGTTTTAACGCCTCGGGCGGGATGTCCTCGACCACCAACAGCTTGATCCAATCAAGCAGTTCGGACGTCGAGGGTTTCTTTTTTAACCCCGGCACATCGCGCACCTCAAAGAATGCGGTCAACGCCTCGCGTAACAGATCCTTCTTTAGATCCGGATGATGCACATGGACAATCCGCTCCATGGTTTCCTCGTCGGGGAAACGGATATAATGGAAAAAGCAGCGCCGCAGGAAAGCGTCCGGTAGCTCTTTTTCATTGTTCGAAGTGATGATAACGATCGGCCGCTGCCTTGCCTTCACAACTTCCTTTGTCTCGTAGACAAAAAACTCCATGCGATCGAGTTCAAGCAACAGATCGTTTGGAAATTCGATATCCGCCTTGTCGATCTCGTCGATCAGCAGAACCACCTGCTCGTCGGCCATGAAGGCGTCCCAGAGCTTGCCGCGCCGAATATAATTAGCGATGTCATGCACCCGCTCCTCGCCGAGCTGGCTGTCGCGCAGGCGCGAGACCGCGTCATATTCGTAAAGACCCTGCTGCGCCTTGGTGGTCGACTTGATGTGCCACTCAATCAACGGCTTGCCCAACGAGGCCGCGATCTCATGGGCTAAAACCGTCTTGCCGGTGCCCGGCTCTCCCTTGACCAAAAGCGGTCGCTCCAACGTGACCGCAGCGTTCACCGCAACCATCAAATCCTCGGTGGCGATATAAGAAGCCGTTCCACCGAATCGTACTTGCTCGCTCATCAGAGCTCCCTTGGTTATCCGATTACCGCGTTCCGGCACGATACCCATGCCCGGCGGCGGAAAAGGCTCAATCAATCAGGCGTCAACGGTCTGTTCTCAACTCGCTCCAAGATTCGCCAACGCCGCTTCGACCCCCACCAACGCCGCTGCCGCTCCGTCGGCATTGGGGCCGCCAGCCTGGGCCATATCCGCCCGACCACCACCGCCCTTGCCGCCAAGCGCCGGCGAACCAGCACGAACCAAATCAACGGCGCTGATTCGCTCGGACAAGTCAGCCGTGACCCCGACGACCAGGGACGCCTTGCCGTCATAACTTGCGGTAATTGCCACAACGCCCGAGCCGATCTCCTGCTTAAGGGCGTCCGCCATGCTCTTCAACTCTCGGGCCGGCACCCCCTCCAGAAAACGTCCGGCGAACTGGATCCCCGCCACGGTGGTGGTCGTAGCACCATTGGACGCTCCGACGCCACTGGCCAGCTTGCGGTGCAGGTCCTGAACCTCGCGCTCCAAACGCCGGCGATCTTCGACCAGGGCCGCGACACGATCCGCTAATTGATCCGGCGAGGTCTTCAACGACGCCGACGCCTGATCCAACAACCAATCGCGCATATCGAAATAGTCCAGCGCCCCAATGCCGGTCACCGCTTCAATCCTGCGCACCCCCGAGGCAACCGCCCCCTCCGAAAGCACTCGAAAGACAGAGATATCACCGGTGCGGGAAACATGCGTACCACCGCACAGCTCGACCGAATAAGCCGGCTTATCCTCTGACGCCTCACCGCCGCCCATTGAAACAACGCGGACTTCCTCGCCATATTTTTCACCAAACAGCGCCATCGCCCCAGCCTCGATCGCCGAGTTCGGGTCCATTAACGTGGTCGTCACCGGCGAATTACCGCGAATCCGCGCATTGACCTCAGCTTCAACCAGTTTAAGGGTAGCGCGGTCCACCGCTTTTGAATGACTGAAATCAAAGCGCAGCCGCTCCGGCGCTACCTGCGAGCCCTTTTGCGTAACGTGATCGCCAAGGTGCCGACGCAGAGCCTCATGCAACAGATGCGTTGCCGAATGGTTGGCCCGCAGGCGGGCGCGTCGCGCCGCATCAACCTTAAGAGCAACCGCGTCCCCGACCACCAGGCGACCCTTACGCAACCACCCATTATGAACAACAAGGTCGCCGACGCGCTTTTGGGTGTCGGTTATCTCCACCACCGCCCCATCGACGGACAGCATCTGACCTGCATCTCCCATCTGACCGCCGGATTCGCCGTAAAACGGTGTCTGATTAACGATCACTGAAATTTCCGGTGCGACGGCACCCTCTTCACCGCCACCTTCACCAGTGACACCAATGGCGTCGGCGGCATCGATCGCGTCGATTTCGGCGCCATTCGACACCAAGGAGGCAATCTGCCCCTCGGCGGTCTCCGTAGCGTAACCGAAAAACTCACTAGCGCCGACCCGCTGGCGCAAATCGAACCAAAGCCCGTCAGTTGCCGCGTCACCGGAGCCGGACCAGGCAGCTCGAGCGGCGGCACGCTGACGCTCCATGGATGTATCGAAGCCCAGTTGTTCGACCTTGCGACCCTGCCCTCGGAGGATGTCCTGTGTCAAATCCAGAGGAAACCCAAAGGTGTCATACAGCTTGAATGCAACCTCACCAGGCAGATCTGCCCCATCGCCGAGCCCGGCGGTGGCGTCGTTCAACTGCCGAAGGCCGCGATCGAGGGTTTCCTTGAACCGGGTCTCCTCAAGCTTAAGTGTTTCGGCGATCAGACTTTCTGCCCGGTGCAGTTCACTAAACGCATCGCCCATCTGGCGCACCAGGGCCGGCACCAGACGCCACATCAACGGATCCGTGCAACCGATGATATGAGCGTGCCGCATCGCCCGACGCATGATCCGGCGCAATACATATCCCCGTCCCTCATTAGACGGCAACACCCCATCGGCAATCAAAAAGGACGAGGCCCGAAGATGGTCGGCGATCACCCGGTGGGAAATCTTATGGGGGCCATCGGCATCCTGGTTCGAGCCGTCGGCCGAAGCCTCGATCAGTGAGCGCATCAAATCGATGTCGTAATTGTCATGGTGGCCTTGCATGATAGCCGAGATCCGCTCTAACCCCATGCCGGTGTCGATAGACGGACGCGGCAGACTGATCCGCTGCTCCTTGGCCACCTGCTCATATTGCATGAAGACCAGGTTCCATATCTCGATAAACCGGTCACCATCCTCGTCCGGACTGCCTGGAGGGCCGCCGGGAATATGGTCGCCGTGATCATAGAAAATTTCGGAACAGGGTCCGCAGGGGCCCGTATCGCCCATCGCCCAGAAATTATCGGAGGTAGCTATACGGATGATCCGATCGTCGCCAAGCCCGGCAATTTTTCGCCAAAGCGCCGCCGCATCCTCATCCTCGGCATAAACCGTTACAAGCAATCGATCCTTGTCCAGACCATAATCCCGGGTGATCAAGTTCCAGGCATGCTCGATCGCGGTTTCCTTAAAATAGTCCCCGAAAGAGAAATTGCCGAGCATCTCAAAGAACGTGTGGTGTCGCGCGGTATAGCCAACATTTTCGAGATCATTGTGCTTGCCGCCGGCGCGCACACATTTCTGCGAGGTGGCGGCCCGAACGTAGTCGCGCTTCTCTGCCCCGGTAAACACGTTCTTGAATTGCACCATACCGGCATTGGTGAAGAGCAGGGTTGGGTCGTTGCGCGGGACGAGCGGGCTTGAAGCGACAACTTCGTGGCCCTGGCCTTGGAAAAAGTCGAGAAATGCCGTTCGAATATAGCTAACCGTCTGCATCGTCCTGCCACCTCATCTCTGGGCGAACGGCAGACCTCGCGATCTCCGCCGCAGCGGCACGGTTTTTACTGGCTCAACGCCAGCAAGTCCAGCCGGACCGCGGGCCACACGCCGACCATCGCCAGCTTGGAATTATCTCCTCCTCGCATTCTGCCGCATGGTCCGACACTTCGGAAGGGTTCACGGGAGCAACGCCCAGTTTTTTAAAGAAATTTCAACACGGTTTCACAGAGTTTGCGAGGGTGCCGGTATCGCCGCCGAGCCGGCGATGCATGGCCTGGGCTGGCAAACCTATGAGCCGACCCGCTGGGCTAACTCATAGGTATTGGAGAACCAAACCGGATGACAAAGATCTATTGGATTGAGTGACCGGAACCGATCAAATCAATCGGGCTCGATTTCCATCATATCTGCGTCTGCGTCATCGACGTCAGCCTTCTCTTCCGGGCCAACCAACATGGTCTCGGCGACAAGACCGGCATTTTGGCGGATCAACCGCTCAATGGTCGCGGCGACCTCCGAGTTGGCCCGCAGGAAGGTCTTGGCATTCTCGCGCCCCTGACCGATGCGTTGACCATCATGGCTGAACCAGGATCCGGATTTTTCGACGATGCCTGCATTGACACCCAGATCTAGCAGCTCACCGTTCTTCGACACGCCCTCTCCATACATGATATCAAATTCAACTACCCGGAACGGTGGTGCCATCTTGTTCTTCACCACCTTGACCCGGGTCTGATTGCCGACCACTTCGTCACGATCCTTGATAGCACCGATCCTCCGGATATCGAGCCGCACCGACGCATAGAATTTTAGAGCATTGCCGCCACTGGTGGTTTCCGGGCTGCCAAACATGACACCGATCTTCAAGCGTATCTGGTTAATGAAAATAACCAGGCACTTGGATTTGGAGATCGAGGAGGTCAATTTACGAAGCGCCTGGCTCATCAGCCGGGCTTGCAAGCCAACGTGCGTATCGCCCATCTCGCCTTCAAGTTCGGCACGCGGCACCAGGGCCGCCACCGAGTCGACAACCAGAACGTCAATCGCCCCGGAGCGAACCAGCGTATCGGCGATTTCCAAAGCCTGTTCGCCGGCGTCGGGCTGGGAGATCAACATCTCGTCGATATCCACCCCAAGCTTGCGGGCATATCCTGGATCAAGCGCATGCTCGGCATCGATAAAGGCGCAAATGCCGCCTTTTTTCTGCGACTCGGCAATGACATGCAGGGCCAACGTGGTCTTGCCCGAACTTTCCGGGCCATAGATTTCTACGACCCGTCCCTTCGGCAACCCGCCAATGCCAAGACCGATATCCAGCCCGATTGATCCAGTCGAAATGGTCTCGACATCGATCGCGTTTTCCCGTTGACCCAAGCGCATCACCGAGCCTTTGCCAAAGGCTTTATCAATTTGGCCGAGGGCCGCTTCCAACGCCTTGGACTTGTCCATGGGATCCCGCTCTACAACTCGTAAGGGTGTAACCGACATTCTCCGCCTCCATATCTCACACGCACGGGCCAGTTTCAACGCGGTTACCGTCTCTCGTTGCGAAAACCGCGTTGGGTCCCGGCTAAGGTCCTGCCGCCACAGCCTGGTTGCCCGCCCCCACGCTCTGTGAAACGTAAAGTACTTGGTTTGTTCTCAAATGCAAGATTTATTTTCTTGATTTGTTCTCGTCAACATCAAGGATTTGATGCCCTTAGTTTACTAGGTGTTGGGCAACTCTCAATATATTGGGGAACGGCGCTCCCCAGCACCAAGGACAGTGCTCGTTTGTTCCCCATAAGGCGGCCGATCAGGGTCGAGTCGATCCGGAGCATCTGGCGGGCTTATAGCGCGATTACCTCCTTCACGTTGCCAGCCAAGTGTTTCAGTCTGAACGGCTTGTGCAGGAAGTGGATTGCTATATCATCTTTGATTTCCTGACAGAGCGCATCCTCGGAATGTCTTAAAATACAGATCATCGGCACGTCCGGCATGGTCCAACGAACCTTCACGATCAATGTCCGGGCATAGTGGCATCCGTAATCATTAAATCGATTGGATCGGTGCCCTCCTGGCGCATGGTCGGGTCGCTTACTCCGAATGGACCTCAATTACTTGATAACTTTACCGCGCAGTGCCCGGGCGTTGAACAAATGCCCGAGGCTCTCATCTTCGACCAACCGTATCGTGCCGGCTCCGGTAAGGCCCTCCGAGGATAATTGACCCACCTCGGCTAATTCACTCCGTCGTGGGTCGGCAGATGAATCGAAAACTTCGTGCCGACGCCGATAGCAGTATCGACAAAATAAAAACCTTCAGTTTTCTTGACTGTACAGTATACCGTATACAGCCACAGGCCGGCACCCAAGCTGACATCTCTGGTCCAGAAGAAGAGCTCGACCACTCGGTCCAAATTTTTGGCAATGTCGGTCCTGGAATCGTCAACCTCCAGCAGCACGAATTTTCTTGCTGGCATAACTTCGTTGCGTTTGCGACGAGGTTCATTGGCCGCATCATTGTAGGTTCTCACCTGGATCGTATCCTTACCGCCCATCGCGTCACGGGAATTGACAATCAGATTGACCACGGCCTGCTCCAATTGGCTCTCGTCAGCCTTGACCGGCTTCAGGCCACACATGGGCGCAATCCGTAGATCAATGCACTCGCCGATCAAGCGGCGTAATAGATGGGCCGCCCGGTTGGTATTCTGCTTGAACTGCATGATATCCGCAAAAGGCGGGTCACCGGGTCGATGGCAGACCATAAGCAAGTCAAAAACCCAGTCATCACGGTCAGCAGAGCCACACCGGCTGGCGCCTGCTCAAAAACCGAGACTACGTCGTTTCCCTCGTCCCGGCTATGCCTGGCACAAAAAACACCTATTGCTGACTTACGGCGACGTCCCCGATGGAAAGCATACAGGCGGAGAATTCCAGGGTGTCTGGGTCGCGCGTCGTTGCGCTCGACCAACGCCCGGCCCCTCCCCACCGGGCAGCCAACAATCTGTTTGATCGATCGTTGGATCAATCTTCGCGATGCGTCCTTTCGAGACGCTCGTGACGTTCCTGGGCTTCCAAGCTCAAGGTCGCGATCGGCCGCGCTATCAGCCTGCGTAGCCCTATAGGCTCGTCCGTCTCCTCACAATATCCGTAAGTCCCTTCCTCGATCCGTTGCAACGCTTCGTCGATCTTGTTGATCAGCTTACGTTCACGATCCCGAGTCCGGAGTTCGATTTGATGATCCGTCTCCAACGAGGCACGATCCGCCATATCCGGCTGTTGCAGGTTTCCTTCGGTCAAATGATGCAAGGTTTCCCCCGCGTCACGAACCAATTCATTCTTCCACTCTAACAACCGTTGGCGAAAGAACTCCAACTGTGTGGAGTTCATAAAACCCTCATCGTCCGACGGTTCGTAGTCCGGCGCAAGCGTCGTCCGCATCCCCATCCCCCAACTGCCGCGCCACTGGCGCGCCCAGCTTTACGAGCCCCCAAAAATCGAGCGGAGTATATGGATCGGATATGACTGCTGCAACACCCAGATTAACTGATTCGATAATCCTATATCAGGACTAAATATATAATAATGTTGTGATTTTAATCTTCGCATGCATTCAACTTATTGAACTCTACCCTGACGCGAAGTTCAATGTCGTCCAGAACGGCGCTAAGAGCCGGAGCGACAAAGCTTTCTCTGGTCTGCGTGCGACCTCGCCAATTCATATAGTTGCGAGCGTCGGATCGGTCCAAGCAGTAAACCCGTTCGAATTTCCTCAAGCCAGTCGAGCATAAATTCCGCTCGATAACGGGCGCTATTATTGAAGGCGCGGCCTTGGTCACTAACTTCCTGCAGCGCAAACAGGAAATTAACCTGCGCCGTCACCGCCGGTCCGGACGTCGCTTCGATTTCTAAACCAGCAGCAACAATCGAGAAAAATCGACACTTCAAACCTTGTTGGTGGAGCAGCGTGCTATAGACGTGCAAGGCGTCGCCGTACCGCGAAACAATACACAAAACACCTCCGTATAAGGTTTGTCCTCATCGAGGTAGCCGGTTTCGTGCGGCCTGAGGCCGCCGTGAAACACCGTTTCAAGTCTTGCAATGGGAGGCTTATTACAACGGGACGATGAGCTTCTCACCCGGCCTGACAGTCAATTGAAGAGGCATTGTTTTTAATAACCTGTTGCCATCGCGCTTTGTCTCGCAGGAGGGGAATACCTGTCAAGAAAACCAACGTGAGGAAACGTTAAACGGCACGCCTTTCCCCATCAACGTGGCACCAGCCACGTTGATGTTCAATCACCTTATCGGAACAGTCCAAGCAGGGACTGCATCCGCTGATTGGCGATACCCAACGCCTGCACGGATAGCTGCTGCACCTGCTGTGACGTCAGTTTTGCCGACTCGCGAGCCAGGTCAGAATCAACGATGTTGCCCAAACCTACGTCGGTCGCATCCCGAATACCCTCCAGGAGTATAGTTTGGAGACTCAAGGCACGGACCTCGGCACCGAGGTGACCAAGCATTCCATTGACGGCCTACTCGAGGTTGCCCAACTGGCTCGCGATAACGCTCTGTGCGTTAGCCGCCGTATCCAGCGCAGCAGCCGCGAGACTGCAGATCTGGTCGCCGACGTTGGGTTGAGCCGTCAACCTTAGAGGCAGCCCGGCCAATCATAGGCGCCCGGCACCGCTCTTCTCAATGAACAACGCCGCCACCTGATTGTGCCAAGTTCCCCTCGCGTCATGAAAGCCGACATGCCCGCCGGACAGCGGCAATAATGGGCTCAGATAGGGATTGGATGTCCAATCGATGTTCAAATAGCCCCGCGCCGGGATCCACGGATCGTCGAGCGCGTGGATCACCAGGGTCGGTACTCTGATATCACCAAGGAATTGGCCGGCCGAGCACCGCCGGTAATAGTCCTGAGCGCCTTGAAAGGCGTTACGCGGGGCGGTCACCCGGTCGTCAAATTCATAGATCGTCCGGGCAGTTCTAATGGTCCGCGCCTCGCGCGCGCCAAGCTCCTTGGCGGCGATGGCGTCCTGCTTCATATGGCGCAGCATCCAGGTATGGTAGAAGCGGTTGCGCGGCTGCAAGAGCCGCTCGGCCGCCGCCGCCAGATCAATCGGGGCGGAGACCGAGATCGCACAACACAGCGGATAATCCCGGCCTCGTGAGGCGAGAAACTTCAGCACCATGTTGCCGCCAAGCGAAAACCCGATCAGCACCAGGCCCGCCTGCAGTTCCCCGCGTCCGGTCAACTGATCTAGAACCACCGCCAGATCCTCGTCACGACCGGCATGGTAATGTTCGCGGCAATGCGGCTGTGTCGCCGCCGAACCGCGCAGGTTGAGCCGCAGGACCGGGTGTCCGATGCCAAGAAAATACCCCGCGCTCTCAAGGATATAGGCGCTTTTCTCACACCCGGAGAGACCGTGCACCAAAACCACTAGAGCCCGGCTAGCCGCTGGGTTAGTAGTGCCCCGACGCGATAGTGCGCCGGTCAAGCGATCCCCGGTACCATCAGGCATTTCGAAGACCAATCGCTCGGTCTCGACACCGGCAACCGGGGGCCGCGTTCCCGTGAAGGAATTGCGTAGGGTCTGCAGATCGCGGCCGAGCCAGGGAAACCGCGGGCGAAACGGAGGGAATTCCGGTTCAGCCTCCAGTGCCGTGCGCATCACCATCGCTATCCATTTAGGTTTTCTCGTCCATGTCTCGCCCGGCTTCTTTGGCCGCAGATTCCTCGCCGAAGACATCCCGCTGCAGCCATTCATGCACGACGGCGACCTGATCGTCATTCATCAAGGCCGGCGCATGGCTCTAGCGCGGTTCGGTCCAGCTTTCGGAAAAAGCCAGGCAACTGGTGCTGAATGGCCGCCCTTCCCGCTCCCTCGGCCAAGCCTCGCCCTTGGCTTGCACGCCGTTGATAGTCAGCCGCGTGCCAGCCGCCGGGATCAGCACCGTACAAACCCCGACCGGGCGCTTCGGATTGGTCGTCGGATCAGTATGGACGAGCAGCGGATCGCCGATATCATACCAGGTCATGGAAATCTCTTCGTCGGCGGAGACAATCTCCTCGGTCCAGAAATCCCGCATGTCACCGGATTGCGAGAACTCGGCATCGATAACCTGAATGGCGGTGTCCGCCGTCGCCGGATTCAAAATGCCCTGGATACTGCCTTGCAGCCACCGCGCCATGGCAATGTTGTCAGAAAAGATCCGCCATTGGTCCTCGGTCAGCTCGCTTTTGATATAGAGCACATGACCGGGGCCGGCGGGGCTAAAGATGACCCGCCAAAAGCTGGCGTCGGTGGTCAGCGGATCGCCATCCTTCTCGCTGATTTTGATGAAGGGATTCTCGCCGGTCAGAACGACACGGTGCGGGTCGACGGTGCTCATGATCAAGCCTCCGGGCGCGGATCAAAGTGAAGGCCGACAGACTAACGCGATCCGACACGGTTGGCGACGACTGGAATGAGGGGTGCCGTTAAAACGCGATTTGGTAAATTATCGCAAACCGGCGTTGATCTTCTCGAGCGCCGCCATGCCCGGACGAAGTTCCGCGACCCCCAGGGAATTTAGCGGGGCGGCGACCATGTCCATCTTTTCCTTCAACTCGGTCTCGCCGGCATCCAGATACAACAGGCCGGTAACCACCTCGCCCTTTGCCTGGTGCGACATGATGTGTTGCAGCGCACCGGCCTGATCGGATAGATCGTACCCAGTATCGAGCTTGCGCAGACGCACCCGAGTTTGGTCGTGCAGGGTTACATCGATGACCGAGCCTTCCTCGTAATCAACGGTAATAGTCTCTCGATGCGGGACATAATCGACCCCGGTCACCGTATGCTCGTGATCGCGCACGAACTCGAAGCTTTTGGTCGAGCCGATGTGGTTGTTGAAGGTGACGCACGGCGAAATCACATCGATAAACGCGAAGCCCTTATGCGACAACGCCGCCTTCATCAGCGGCACCAATTGGTCCTTGTCGCCGGAAAAACTGCGGGCGACGAAGCTGGCGCCAAGCTGGATCGCCATCGCCGCCAGATCAATCGCGCCGAAGGCGTTCTTCTGCCCTTTACGGCCGACCGAGACCCGGTCATTGGTCGCCGAGAACTGCCCCTTGGTCAACCCATAGGTGCCATTGTTTTCAACCACATATAACATATCGACTTGCCGGCGTACCGCGTGGGCGAACTGCCCGAAACCGATCGAGGCGGTATCGCCATCGCCGGATACGCCGATATATTTCAAGCTGTTATTCGCCAGATTAGCACCAGTGGCTACCGACGGCATGCGGCCGTGAACCGAATTGAAGCCATGGCTTTTCGACAGAAAATAGGTCGGCGTCTTCGACGAACAACCGATGCCGGACATCTTTGCTACCCGGTGCGCCGGCAGGTTCAGTTCGAAACAGGCCTCGACGATTGCGGCGCTGACCGAATCGTGGCCGCAACCGGCACAAAGCGTCGACATCGCCCCTTCGTAGTCCCGCCGCGTCAGACCGAGGTCGTTCAGCGGTAATTTGGGGTGATGAAACTTTGGCTTGGCGATGTAGGTCATGTCCGTGATCCCGGAACGTCAAATGTCTAACGTGGTATTCCCGTCGCGCTCACTCGGCGGCGACGCCGCTAGCCGATCGATCTGCAACAGCTTGCCCAAGATGTTCCGAGACCATGTTTGCAATGGTCCTGGCGGTGATCGGCGAGCCGTCGAAATTCAGGATCGGCACCAACCGCGCCGGATCCAGCCCGCACTCATTCACCAACAGCGAGCGCATCTGGCCGTCGCGATTCTGTTCAACCACGAACACCTTGTCGTGGCTCAAAATGAAATCATCAACCTCTTGCGAGAACGGAAAGCCGCGCAGTCGCATCGTATCGAGATGGATCTGGCTATCGGCCAGCATGCCCATCGCTTCGGGCACCGAGACGGCGGTCGTGCCGAAGTGGATCAGGCCCATCGTCGCGCCTTGGGTTTTCTGGCCGAATTCTGGTGCCGGCACCAGCGTCTTGGCGGTATTGAATTTGTGTGAGAGCCGCAGCATGACCCGGGCGTTGACCGTGCCGTCCTCGGTATAGCCGGCATATTCGTCATGCGAGGTTCCGCGGGTGAAGAACGCCCCCTTTTCAGGATGCGTGCCGGGATAGGTGCGGTACGGAATGCCGTCGCCATCGACATCGAGATAACGGCCAAACCGCTCAACCTCGTCCAATTGTTCAGCGTTGAGCACCTTGCCACGATCAAAACCCATGGTCTCATCGATCGTGAACGGCTTGGTCGTCCACTCGTTCATGCCAAGGTCAAGGTCGCTCATCACGATCACCGGGGTCTGCAACCGCTCAGCCAGATCAAAGCCCTGAACGGCAAAATCAAAGCATTCGGTGGGATCGGACGGAAATAACAGAACGTGCTTGGTGTCGCCATGGCTCGCATAGGCGCAAGCGATGATATCCGACTGCTGGGTGCGGGTCGGCATGCCGGTCGACGGCCCACCACGCTGAATGTTGAACAACAACAACGGCAGCTCGGCGAAATAGGCCAGACCAAGAAACTCGCTCATCAATGAGATGCCAGGACCACTGGTCGCAGTGAAGGCGCGCGCGCCGTTCCAGTTGGCGCCTATCGCCATGCCGATAGCGGCAAGCTCATCCTCGGCCTGGACGATGGCGAACTTCTTCTTGCCGGTTTCCGGCTCGATGCGCAACTGGTGGCAGTATTTCTCGAAAGCCTCGGCGACCGAGGTCGACGGGGTGATCGGATACCAGGCGGCAACCGTGGCGCCGGCGAAGACACAGCCAAGGCCAGCCGCGGCATTTCCCTCGACCAGGATCCGGTCACCTACCGCATCCGAGGTCACCACCTGAATATCCAACGGACAATCGAAGTATTTCAGCGCGTAATTCCGGCCCAATTCCAAGGCGTCTACATTCGGCGCAATCAGCTTGTCCTTCCCTCGAAATTGCTCCGAAAGCATTCCCTTGACCACCTCAAAGTCCATGTCCAGCAGCGCCGTCAAGGCGCCGACATAGGCGACATTCTTAAACAACTGCCGCTCACGCGGGATAGTGAAACGCTCGTTGCACATCTTGGTGAGCGGCACGCCGATGGTCTTGATATCGTCGCGTTGGATCTCGCGGATGAACGTGCTGTCGTACAGCAGATAGCCGCCCGGCACGACCTCCGCCACGTCCCGGTCCCAGCTCTGCGGGTTCATCGCCACCATCATGTCGATGCCTTCGCGGCGCCCGAGATAGCCCTTATCGTTTACCCGAACCTCGAACCAGGTCGGCAATCCTTGAATGTTCGAGGGAAAGATATTTTTCGGCGCAACCGGCACGCCCATGCGGAAGATGGCCTTGGCGAACAGCGCATTAGCGCTGGCGGAGCCTGATCCGTTCACATTGGCGAATTTGATGACGAAATCGTTCACTCCCATCGCGCGAGCTCCTGGTGTTTGGCCCGCGCCTCATTATGCAAATGCTGCTGCATGTCCCAGGCCGCCGTCGGGCAGCGCTCAGCACATAATCCGCAATGCAAACAGACGTCCTCGTCCTTGATCATCACCCGCCCGGTAGGCAGAATTTCTGAAACATAGAGGTCCTGGTCAAGATCAAGCGCCGGCACCCGGAGCGCCTGGCGAACATCCGCCTCTTCACCGTTCATCGTGAAGTTGATGCAATCGACCGGACAAATATCGACACAGGCATCGCATTCGATACATATGGAATGCTCAAAGACAGTCTGAACATCGCAATTGAGACAACGCATCGCCTCGTCATAGGCCAGCTTTTCGTCAAAGCCGAGCTCGACCTCCAGCTTGATATTACCAAGCGCCTTGGTCTTGTCGGCATGCGGCACGAGGTAGCGTTGATCGTTGGAAATATCGTTGTGATACGACCACTCATGCATGCCCATCTTCTGGCTGACCAGAGTGACATTCGGCGCCGGTCGATCATTCAGATCGATATCCTCACACATCTGATGGATCGAAATCGCCGCCTGATGGCCATGCTGCACCGCCCAAATGATGTTCTCCGGACCGAACGCCGCATCGCCGCCGAAGAATACCTTGGGATGGGTTGAACGAAAAGTCGTCTCGTCTACCACCGGCATGTCCCATTCGCCGAACTCGAGACCGATGTCGCGCTCAATCCAAGGATAGTGGTTCTCCTGGCCGATGGCGCAAAGCACGTCGTCACAGGGGAAGAACAACGGCTCTTCACCGGTCGAAACAAGCTTGCGGCGCCCCGATTCGTCAAAGACCGGCGCCACTTTATCAAACTTCATACCGACCAGCTTGCCGTTCTTGAGAACGAATTCCAGTGGCACGTGGTTGTTGAGGATGTCCACGTCTTCGCTCTGGGCATCCTCGATTTCCCACGGTGAGGCCTTCATGGTCTCGAACGGGCTTCGCACGATCACCTTGACGTCGGCGCCGCCGAGCCGCTTCGACGTCCGGCAGCAATCCATCGCCGTGTTGCCGCCGCCAAGCACGATGACCCGCTTGCCGATCTTCGAGGTATGGCCGAAAGCGACACTCATCAGCCAGTCGATGCCGATATGGAAATTACCACCGACTTCCTCGCGACCGGGAATGTTCAGGTCACGACCGCGCGGCGCACCAGTGCCAACGAAAACCGCGTCAAAATCCTCCTCCAGAACCGACTTCAAGCTATCGACGTTCTGGTTGAAGCGGGTTTCGATACCGAACTTAAGGATCCGCTCAACCTCATCATCAAGCACCGATTCCGGCAGTCGGAACGCCGGGATCTGGCTGCGCATCATGCCGCCGCCCGACGCATCACGGTCATAAATTACCACGTGATAGCCCAGCGGCGCCAAATCGCGGGCCACGGTCAACGATGCCGGTCCGCCCCCAATACAGACAATCCGCTTGCCATTTTTCGGCGCGATCTCGGGCATCAGATGCTCTATATCACCCCGGTAATCGGCAGCGACGCGTTTCAGTCGGCAAATTGCGACAGGTTTATCCTCAATCCGCCCGCGCCGACACGCCGGCTCACACGGTCGATCACAGGTCCGCCCGAGGACGCCCGGAAACACATTCGATTCCCAGTTGACCATATAAGCGTCGGTGTAACGGCGCTGGGCGATCATCCGAATATATTCCGGCACCGGCGTGTGCGCCGGACAGGCCCATTGGCAGTCCACCACCTTGTGGAAGAAATTCGGATCCGTGATGTCCGTCGGCTTCATATAGGGGGGCCGCGGCCGGCTCTCGGAATTTGATTTCGTTTCGTCGAGGCTCATGATTTCCTGCGGACTTCCTGATCAAATCGGTCGATTTCATTGCTCATGGTGAGGCCTGGAGATTGTCCATAAAACGGCATTTAGCTCCGTCGCAGGAAGTGTCACGCCACCCCTATCGCGCATCCCTGCGCTTAGTCTGGGGAACGTCCGATCCTCCCAAAAGAGTTCTGAACCATCATCCAAAAGAAGGGCCTCGTGCTCTTGTTGATCCTGTCGAAGCTGGGATAGTTTGCACCCTTTCTGCGACGATTCAAACGATACTTAGCACGGCCCATGCAGGCTGCAAGTGACTTTGTATACATTAACATGATAACCGCAAGACCAGCGAAACGCAGCACCGCGTTTGAGATTCTAAAACGGCGGCCCCGACGCTCCGGTCTTGACGCTCTTAGGATCGGGCCAATCTCGACGATCTTGTGAACGGGGCCGTGCTTCGACTACAACGACCTCCATCTGTTTTGCGATTGTCGATCCAGGGGAATAACTCAATGTCCAACCCAGCCACTTCCAAGAACACCCACCAGGGCCCGCTCAGCGGCATCACCGTCATCGATCTGTCTCGCATCCTAGCCGGCCCATACTGCACGATGATGCTCGCGGAACTTGGCGCCCGAGTGATCAAGGTAGAGACACCCGGCAGAGGCGACGACGCCCGTCACTATGGCCCATTCGTAAATGGAAAATCGGCGTATTTTCAGTCGGTAAACCGCGGCAAGGAAAGCATCGCGCTGAACCTTAAGGATGACGCCGACCGCGAGATATTCGGCAAACTTCTGCAAACCGCAGATGTGATCGTCGAGAATTTTCGCCCTGGCGCCATGGAAAAACTCGGTTTTGGCTGGGCGGATCTGCACGTGAAGTTCCCCAAACTGATCTATGCTGCGGCGTCCGGTTTCGGACATTCCGGCCCGGAGATGTACCGCCCGGCCTACGACATGGTGGTTCAGGGTATGGGCGGTATCATGAGCGTAACCGGCCATCCGGGCACGCCGCCCACGCGAATCGGTATGTCGATCGGCGATATCGGTTCCGGCCTCTACGCGACCATCGGCATCCAGGCCGCCCTGTTTCACCGCCAACTCACCGGCGAGAGCAGCAAGGTCGACATCGGCATGCTGGACTGCCAGGTCGCGCTGCTGGAAAACGCCGTCCAGCGGTATTTTACTAGCGGCACTGCCCCTGGCCCATTGGGCGCTAGGCATCCGTCGATTACGCCATTCGAGGCCTATCGGACCGAAGACGGCTACATCATCATTTCCGCAGGTAACGACTCGCTGTTCGTTAAACTTGCTCAGGCGTTGGGCCAGGGCGAATGGGCCACGGACCCGCGCTACGCCACCAATGATCTGCGTAACCGGAACGTCGAGGCGATGAAAGACGAGATGGAAGCTATCTTGCAGGCCAGCACGACGGAACACTGGATCTCGGTGCTTGACGAATACGGCGTGCCTTGCGGACCGATCAACAATGTTGGCCAGGCCGCCGACCATCCCCAGACACTGGCCCGTAACATGATCGTGAGCGTCGACGATCCGGTTACAGGGCCGATGCGGGTTGTCGGCAACCCGGTGAAGATTTCCGGCTTTGCCGATCCGACGACACGGGCCCCTTCACCCAATCTAGACCAGGACCGTGAGGCGATTATCCGGAGGCTGGACTAGGAAGAGAAACTCGTGGTCACGGGCGCAGTAGCGGCCGGGGTGCCAGCGCTTGGCCATCGGTGATCTGAGCCGGCAATTTTATTCCCGCCTATTCGCCTCGATGCTCATGCGCGGCCTGGTGCGGACGGCCGGTTCGTGCACATCCGGGTCAAAATCAATGACGAGCTCGGTGTGCTGGAGCGGATCTGCGGCACAATCGGCGAGCAAGGCCGCAATATCATCGAGATTTACCACCACCAGCTGCTCCGGGGTTTCCCCATAAAACTGGCGGAACTGGACGCGGTGGTCGAGACCTGCAACGCCCAGCACGTGAACGAGATCATCGGCGCCCTTGACGCCGCCGGGTTAAACCCCGGCCACTCGGCCGAACTGAGGCAAAGGGCAGAATAGCCTAACCAATCTGGGCGTATTTACCGCGATGATAGAGCAACGGCGAGGCGTCCGAGAGCGCCTCTGCCCGAACCGCCCGACCGATCATCACGATATGATCACCAGCATCGTGTTTCGCCTCGCATAGGCAATCTGCGGCGGCCACCACACCGTCGAGGACCGGCGAGCCGGTTTCCCAGGGCTGCCACGGCACGCCTTCAAACCGATCGCCCTCGTAAACCGCAAATCGGGTCGACAGCGCGTCCTGACCGGTAGCTAGAATGTTCACCGCGAAACAATCGGCAGCCATGAAAGCGTCAAAATTCGTCGAGGAGCGGCCAAGACAAAACAGCACCAGCGCCGGGTCCAGCGAAACCGAAGAAAAGGAATTCGCGGTGATGCCGTGCGCGGCGCCGTTTACCATGGTGGTTATAATGGTCACCCCCGTCGCAAAAGCCCCCATCACATCTCGAAAGTGGCGCTGATCAATCGCCATGGCTGTCTCTCCCGCGCCCGATATCGCTCGTGTGCTCCAAGTCCTCGTGAACCAGCACTTCCGGACGCCCGTCCAACCTAGCCAGGGCTTCCTGAACACCGGCCCTTTTATCCATGTTCCGAAACAGCTTTTCAATCGGTTCCGAAACAGCATTCCAAACGCGATGGTTGAGATCGCCGAATTTGATGATTTTTTTACTCTTATTTCACGTGAAATCAATTATATATCGATTAGTCCTTACAAATGACCTAAAGTTACGAAATAGTTCAATGAGGCGGGTGAAGTCGAGTCATCATCGCCGGATAATCTCCGGTAGGTCGTTCATGTTTGTCATCGTCGGTGGGTTGTCGTCGTCGTTCGGTGATCGGCGACTATATGACGATGGGCGGTAAGCTCGGCATGCTCTAACAGCCTTTCGAATTGCTAATCATCGGCGCCGGCGGTCGATAACGAACCAACAGAAACCGAGATTACGTTACCCTCGCTTCAAGCCCAAAATGACGTTGGCTCAATCGTTACTTCAATAACACCGAAGTCCGGCCGCTAGCCCAGACACAAGACTTTCAATTGGCATCCAAGAGGCACTTGCAATCGATAAATTGCCGCCGCGGCCCCGTATGGTTGCGAGCGACCT
>Ga0302132_10000196_pt1 | contig 32451 bp, 30 predicted proteins | sample CB9_321_MG_FD_203113 | JGI IMG/M metagenome (GOLD analysis project Ga0302132, IMG submission 203113) | Marine microbial communities from Western Arctic Ocean, Canada - CB9_32.1 | ecosystem: Environmental > Aquatic > Marine > Oceanic | place: Canada: Western Arctic Ocean | collected 2017-09-19
CGAGAAGATCGTTAAATACCTTTATGAATGCATTTACAAGTAGCGATTGGACAGCGTATCCATTCGCAACACAGAATAAAAAGGATTTTAATAACCTATTGGATGTTTATTTAGACTCAGTGTTTTTTTCACGATTAGACTCATTGGATTTTGCGCAAGAAGGCCACCGTATGGTTTTTTCCAAAGAGAATAACACCGAATCCCCATTGGTATATAAAGGAGTGGTATATAATGAAATGAAGGGGGCATTAAGTTCACCTTCACGTCAATTATGTGATTTATTATACAGATATTTATTTTCTGCGGACTCAACATATCACTATAATAGTGGTGGTGATCCAGAGTCGATTGTAGACTTAACTTACACGGATTTGATTTCGTTTTATAAAAAACACTATCATCCAAGCAATTCTTTTTTTATGACTTATGGAGACATCCCTGCTGGGGAACATCAAAGAGCATTCGAGGAAAAAGTGCTCTCTAGGTTTGAAGCTATGGATGATTTTATAGAAGTTCGTGCGCTAAAACCTTCTTACTCGTCAATAAAAGTTGTTCATTCATATCCACTGGATATTAAATCAACAGGGAAACAAAGTTACCATGTTTTAGGTTGGGTGCTAGGAGAAAATCACGACTTAAAAAGTGCGTTTAAAATGCAGATTCTTTCTGATGTCTTGATGGATAATAGCTCTAGCCCATTAATGGAAGCTCTTGAAAAAACCACATTAGGGGCATCTCCTGCGCAGATTTGTGGGCTGGATGGTGAAGGTAGAGAGAATGTTTTTATCTGTGGGATTGAAGGATCTACACCTGAAAATGGAGAAAAGTTCAAGTGCTTGGTAATAAGTACTCTTGAAGACATAGCTAAAAATGGCATTAGCCAAGAGAAATTAGAGGCGGTATTGCATCAGTTTGAGATAAGTCAGCGTGAAATGTCAGGTGGTGGTTATCCATATGGCTTAAAATTAATGCTATCTATGATTCCTTTTTGTGTTCATAGAGGTGATGTTATCGCAGCCGTTGATATAGATAAGGTTTTAGACGAATTGCGCCAAGATATCAAAGACCCTGATTTTATCAAAAATCTGGTAAAAGACAATTTGTTAGAAAATCAACATCAGGTGCTTTTAACGTTAAATCCTGATGAGACTTTAACAGAAAGAAAGACCTTGTTTAATAAAAAATATTTAATGTCAATTAGAGAGAAATTATCGACAAAGGAAAAAGAGGAAATAATTGAACTTTCAGGAGCACTAAAATCTAGGCAAGAGCAAGTGGATGATGATGGAATACTGCCTCAAGTCACAATCAACGATGTCCCGACTGATTTAGTTAAAGTAAACTGTAAAGTAATAACACGCGGAAGATGTAAATATTATGAGCAAGAAACTAATGGTATACTCTACCAGAAAATAATTGTTAACCTGCCGAAGTTGTCGGATGAAGAATTAAATATACTTTGGTTGTATGGACAATGTTTACCAGAACTTGGAGCTGGAGATGTCAACTATATGGAAATGCAAGAAATGCAGGCACGTTTCACAGGTGGCTTTAGTGCTTATATCGATATAAATGGTAAGCCAGATGATGAAAATAATGTGGCTGGTAGACTCATTCTCTCTGGAAAGTGTTTAGGCAAAAACTATACCAAATTTAATGAGCTTATGAGCAATCTGTTTAACAATGTTAGATTTGATGATACTGAGCGCTTGCGTGAATTAGTTTCTCAGATAAGCTCTAGTCAGGAGCAGAAGGTTATAGATTATGGCCATCATTTTGCAATGGAGGCAGCAAGTTCAGGAATGAATTCAGCGTCTAGATTAAAGTATCATATGGAAGGCCTTTCTGGTGTGCGATACCTTAAGGATCTAGATGTATCCATAAACGAGTCGACTAATCTAAAAGGCCTCAGCAAAAGTTTATCTTCACTCCACAATAAAATAATAGCAAATTCTCAGCATGTGTTAATGATAGGTGAAAAACAAAATCAAGAATTGATGGAAAGCATGAGGCTTTCAGAACAGAAAAGTGATTCGTTAGACAGTGAGTTTTCTTTAGATTCAGTCAGTGAGCCAGTGAAATTAGGTTATATGATGAATACACAGGTCAATTTTTGCTCGCAAGCGTACAAAACAGTTCCAATAAGCCATTCTGATGCGCCTATATTGACAGTTATTGGGGGAATTCTTCGGAATGGATTTTTGCATCGATCTATTCGAGAACAGGGAGGCGCTTACGGTGCTGGTGCATCACAAGACAATGATAATGGTGTATTGAGGTTTTATTCATATAGAGACCCACGGCTAACCGAAACTTTTAACGATTTTAAAGCATCTATTGTTTGGCTGAAATGCGGAGAATTCTTAGATTCTCAAATACAAGAAGCAATATTAGGTGTGATTTCATCATTAGATAAACCTATGTCTCCAGCGCAAGAGGCCAGCAAAGATTATTTTGATAATATTCATGGTAGAGATTATGAGATGCGTAAAGAGTTTCGAATTAAAGTTTTAAAGGTTTCTCGTGATGATATAGTCAGAGTGTCTAATGCATACTTAACTCCTAAGAATGCAAGTATTGCCGCCATTATAAGTCCAGAATTTTTAAACGAATGTCAGAAGCTTGGGTTAGATATTCTAAATATATAAATAAAGCAATAGAGGTAGAGGAATTGGCTGTTGCCAAGTTGTGTCATTTACGCCCATAGTTTAATGTTTGCTAAGTATGTGGCATATTGAGTATATCGTAACAGAATATAGTCAACTTGACGGTGCCGTGTAAAGCTGTCTCGTTCACCGAATCATAAATTGTAATTGATTGATTACATGAGTTAGTGGCCATAAGAAATAAAATCTAGAGGAAATAAGTAATAATTATGATTTTGAATAATAATATTTCAAATACGCTAGATACATATTAGCACCAATGATCATGATATAACTAGAAGCGATAAAGTAATGCCCAGTAAGGGCGATGGCAATCATAAACGAAAAAAAAGCAATCACTCTTAACCCAAGAAACAAATAGGATAGGGCATTAGCTTCTTTGAGTTTAATTACACGTATGATTTGTGGGATGACCGCAATAGTGCCGCATGTAGCTGCGAAATAAGATAATATGTTGGATATAATCATGATTTATTGAGTATTGACGCAGAGCTTATAGGATAACAAATATAGAGTTTTTTCCACTACAACCACCACCAAACACACCGACAACGTTCCTGTAGGTAACGGTGACAGGGTGCAAGAGCCTGAAAGGTGTGTTTACCTTTAGTGGGTCAATGTTGATGGATTGGCAGTTGGTCTGTTGATGGAATTCAATAGGTCGGCATCGTGTCGTCAACTTGCTGAGCCCAAGCATGTAAGCCACCTGTAAGGTTACTGACTTTAGAAAAACCATGCTGCTCTAAAAACAAGGCAACGTGCATGCTACGAACGCCATGATGACAGATGCAAACGATAGGTTTTAATGCATCCAATTTAGATATGTTTTCAGGAATACTGTTCATGGGCATTATCAATGAACTGTGAATATGGCAGATCTCAAATTCCCAAGGCTCACGGACATCAAGTAATATAGGTTTTATCCTATCTGTATTCTCTAGCCAAGTCGCTAGTTCTTGTGTGGTTAGTTCTTGCATTGTTAGGGCTCCTTAGTGGGGCGTTAATAAAGTCGGTCCACTTTATTATTTTGATATAGGGAATTATCAGCAATATAATACGACATAATGCTTTAATTAAAAACGTAACTGTAATCCTCAGGGTCAACAAAATTGATATTAGGGCGGTAAATACCGCATATAGCTATAATGTCTTTTTTAGTTGGTCTAATTAGGTTGCTCAGGTGATGAAAGTGAGAGTGTGAGTTTTGAATACTGGTTATTTTAGCTGATACAAAAAATTGCATTTTCGCACGGTCAAATTAACATTGAAAGTATCTAGGTCACTGTAGGGTGGTTTTTAGTAGCCAACAAACCGCGCAAATATATCGCCCACAACAATCACCACAAAACACACCGACAACTTATAAACCGCCACAAAGATCAGTGAAACTTCCTGTAACAAAAGAAGACTTATCACTTAATAGCCAGAGAATAGCTTCGGCGACTTCTTTTGGCTTTCCTCCACGTTTCATAGGAAAGTGTTTAGCAATTCGGTCGACTCTCTCTGGCTCGCCGCCGTCTGAATGTATATCAGTATATATCCCTGCAGGCCTGACACAATTTACTCGGATACCTTCGGCTGCAACTTCCTTAAATAGACCAATGGTAAATGTATCTACCGCACCCTTAGAAGCAGCATAATCCACATACTCAAATGGTGAGCCGCTTCTGGAAGCACCAGATGAAATATTTACTATAGCTCCCCCAGCCCCGCCTTTAGACTTAGACATTCTGAGAATAGCTTCTTTAGAGCAATAGATTTGACTCATAATGTTTGTATTAATAACAGTTCTAATGCGATTATTATCCATTTCCATTAATGACATTTTAGTTTTTAAAATACCTACATTATTTACTAAATGAGTGAGCGGTCCTAATTCAAAATCAATTTTATGAAACAGATCATGTACCTGATCTTCATCAGACACATCAGCCTGAACCGCAATACATTTCATTCCTAATTTTAAAATTTTATCTCTAACACTATGAGCAGCATTCATGTCATTTAGATCGCTGCGAGACAGGGAGAGGCGAAGCCGAGGTCGAGTAGTCCTCAGAAGGGCTGCCTTTCGGCTCCATTGAGAGATTGTGCGTAGCGCTTCGACCTTTGGAAGCTGGAAGGTATTTCCCAGCCCGTAGAGCCATATACGCAGTACTGGCTTTCAAAAACGAGACTGTAGGCTTGTTTTTTGGAAGATCGGTACGGAGGTGGGCGTCTGAGGCAAAACCATCTGCGAGGGTAGTGATTCGATTTTGGCAGGAGCCAAAATCTTCTATGAACGACCGAGCAACACGCAATTGACGCAAATAGAGTAACCCTTAGATGCCGCCTGAATTGCTGTTGCAGCACCAATTCCTCTGCTGGACCCTGTCACGAGCAAAACTTTATTTTCCATCTTTTAAAATCCTTTGGGTTACAGTTTAAATCCACACCGTTTAAGTGGAAGCAACATACTATTTGTCAAATCCCTATAGTAGAGATTTCCAATTGCGTTGCAATCTAGAGGAGGGGTTATTGATTAACCGCATCCTTCAAAGCTTTACCAGCTTTAAAGCTAATCGCCTTTGATGCCTTAATCGTCATTGTCTCGCCAGTGGCAGGGTTGCGACCCTCACGCTCTGGACGATCTTTAACTTCAAAGTTACCAAAACCGATCAATGCAATTTTATTTTCACCTTTGAGGTTCGTTTCAATACAACCTAAAACGGCATTGATAGCTTCCATTGCTTCTTTTGGGCTATTGTAGTCTTTATTTTCAACAAGACATTTAGCAAGGTCAGATTTTGAAAGTGCTTTTTTTGATTCAGACATGGGTTTGCCTTTTATTTAAGTAGTTGACTTACCAATAAAATTTATCGTAGTGGTGGGGGATTGTAAAGATTGTCAGTGTCAATCTTGGTTGAGATTGCTATTTATTGTGCTAATTCACGTTCAGATTGGACGTAATCTTTCATTTTCATGCCGAATTTTTCCCCTCACAGAGACATTCACGTTTAGAAGCTCAAATCCAGATAGTGGATATTTCCAACCGCTAAAATCTACCACCCAGCACAATCACCATCAAACACACCTACAACGTACCTGTAGGTTACGGTGGTAGGGCGCAAGAGTTTGAAATGTGCGGTTTGCCTTGAGTGGGTCAATGTTGGTGGCTCAGGTGGTGAAAGTGAAAGTTTGAGTTTTGAATGTTGGTTATTTTAGTGTACTTTTTATTTGACACTTTCTACTTCTATTTCTGGGTGGACAAGTGTCCCAAATTATAGAGGTGGGTCAATAATATCCCCTCCTCTTATGGAAGACTATTTTATCATTTGTATGGTAGAGAATTCAAAACCATAATTAGTACAATTTTTCCTTAAAATTGAAAGATTTTTGCGAATTTGACTTACACGAGTCATATTTCCGAACTCATCCATATTGAAAAATACTGGGTGAGGTTCTTGATCTAAATTTGGGATGCTACAAAAGAGCTTATCTGCTGCTTTTTAAGCCTGATTAATGCGATATGTAAGCCCTAAGCTCAGCGCCCCTGCTCCAGCTAAAACATAAGCAGCACCCTGATAAGTAACATTTAAAGAAAGTTTGGGCGTAAATGCATAAGCAGCCCCAATTCCGGAAAAAGGTAAAATGTGACCTGCTGAAATTCGACCATATTCTATAGTCGTCCCGATCGAACCAGACAGATCAGCTTTACCGTAAGGGTACATTGCGCCCAGTTTAAAAAAGAGACTGGCTTTTTTATATAAAGGTACATCAAACTTAAAAGCCAAATAAGGAATATAAAGTCGACCTGATGCACTCCCCGAAGCACTATTATATTTGATGTCATAGTTTAAATCTGAGCTGTAAATATATCCAGCTTCAAGTCCAAGTGCTGGAATAAAGTTATAACCCACAGAGATTCCAGCTCCCCAACCGACCACGTCCCCTTCATTTCCTGTTGGTAAAAATGCATATAAACCATTGGTACCTACATTTCCACTCAAATAAAACCCTTTACCCATTGTCCAATTTTGGATTTCTGGAGTGGATTGAGCAAAGGAATTTGCCAGTCCTACCATACATAAACCATTAATAATAGATAAACAAATTTTTCTCATTGGACTTTCCCTCGTAATGAGATATCCCACATCTCTACAACAATATCATTTTCAGTTACGTAAAACACATCATGTAAATTAATCGTAGGATCACAGTGAGGTACAATCATTTCTAAGACATCTCCAACAATTGGAAGGGTATCTCCTGTAATTTTACCATGCTCATCACCAAATCCATCCCAATGATATTTCAAGCGATTGTAGTTAAGGATTTCTGGATAAGTGGTTTCTTTGTATATTGCTTTAGTTCCTGCATCTACAGTTACATGCGTATCATGATTTGCGCTGATAACTGTAGTTAAGAGGGTCATAGCTGGCTTAAAATTAATATCTTTATCGATATCACAATATTCTTTATCCATGACTGTGTAAGAACCAGGTTGTATTTCAGTTACAGCATCAATAGTGCAATCTATTTCATATGTGCCAGTCCCAGAGCCAGACTGAATTAATTTATCTACCCCCGTTTCTTTCTCTAGATTAGACTTTAATTTACCAGCCCTAACTAATAATGTTTCAGTAGCTATTCGTCGTTCATTTATATCAATAATATGTTGATAGTGTCCTGCGTAACATTGAATCCCTTTAAGTTCTATATGCTCATTTTTACTTGCAGTTATCGCTAGATCAAATGCATCATTAAAATTTAAACCTGTTCGCCCTATACCTGCATCAACATCGATCAACACTTTTATTTTAAGAGATAATTCCATTCCTAGTTTGTTTAGTTGATGTAAGTTTTCAAATGAGTCTACAACCACAATTGTTTCAGGAGAAACATTCAGAATTTTAGCAAATACCCGAAGTTTATTGCTTGTAACAATAGGAGAGGTAATTAATATGTTTTTAATACCACAATTCACCAATTCTAAAGCCTCTGATGGCTTCGTAATAGAAATTCCAACACTTCCTTCCTGAAGTTGAAGTTCGCATATTTTAGGACATTTATGAGTCTTAGCGTGAGGTCTAACATCTTTATTATTATCGGTTGCGAAATTTTGCATTAATTTTATGTTAGATAGTAATTTTTCTTTATCTATAATAAGGCAAGGGGTATCTAATTTGAGCTTATGTTTTCCAATCATTTTATGATTCTATAAATTTACGAGGTCTAATTTAAGTATATGTCGTGAGGGGGAATATTCAAATTATTTTTCAATGCATTTTAGCGAACCTCAGTCTATAGTTATAAAATTCGATACAATTGTGTTTTAAATAGGATCACAATATAAATCAAATAAATAACATATATATTCGGTGAGGTGAAGTATGTCTCAAACTGCAGCGGAACTGCTTGTGAAATGTTTGGAAGCACATAATGTGAAATTTATTTTTGGTATTCCTGGAGCAAAGGTAGATACGATTTTTAATGCCTTAGTCGATTCATCTATTCGACTTATTCTTTGTCGACATGAGCAAAATGCAGCCTTTATGGCGGCAGCGCATGGGCGGTTGACAGGAGAGCCTGGTGTGGTGCTGGTGACCTCAGGTCCGGGTGTTGGGAACCTATGTACAGGACTTTTAACCGCAACCACAGAAGGTGATCCCGTGATTGCTATTGGGGGAAATGTGGCGCGATCTATGCTGCATAAAGCCTCTCATCAAAGTGCCCAAAATATTAAAATGATGGAAGGTGTGACCAAAATAAGTGAAGAAGTTTATGCCGCAGACAATGTACCTGAAGTGGTGGCAAATGCTTTTAGGGTTGCAAAGGCACCTAAAAGTGGCGCTTGCTTTATCAGTTTTCCTCAAGACGTATTACAGGAACAAACGGATGCGAAAGTCATTCATGCAGGAAAAATGCATTATACAGGCTTAGCATCCAAACAGGTTATGCAACTTGCAGCTGCCGAGATTAATGCCGCTAAAAATCCAATTATCTTATTAGGGCAGAATGCATCAAAAGTTGAAAATACCCGAGCAATAAGAGCATTGTTGCAAGCCCATCCATTTCCTACAATCTCAACTTATCAGGCAGCGGGCGTGATTTCAAGATCATTGATGTCTTACTTCTACGGTCGCGTGGGGCTTTTTAAAAACCAGCCAGGAGATCGGTTATTAGATCAAGCAGATTTGATTATTGCGATAGGCTTTAATCCTGTGGAATATGATCCTGAGATTTGGAATTCTAATGGCTCTAAAACAAATGGGCAGAGAAAAATTATTCATATTGATGACACTATGTCCGACATTCATCAAACCTATCAGACAAATGTGGAAATATTGGGAAGCATTTCAGGGAATGTAAAAAATCTCATCCCATTGCTAAAAGAATCTTTGCCATTAAAAAAATATGATTCGATTAAAGAAGATTTTAAAAAGAGTTTGTATAATCCGAAAGAAAACATCGCTTGTAAAAAGCAGATACATCCCTTGAAATTTATTCATGAGCTTCATAAATATGTCAATGATTGTACTGTAATTGCTTGTGATATTGGTACAAATTACATGTGGATGGCGCGCTATTTCTTGAGTCACATCCCCCATCAAATGTTGTTTAGTAATGGACAGCAAACGTTGGGTGTTGGCTTACCTTGGGGGATGGCGGTAAAACTAACCTATCCTGATAAAAGAGTGTTTTCAATTTCAGGAGATGGCGGCTTTCTTTTTTCTGCTATGGAGCTTGAAACAGCCGTGCGTGAAAAGTTAGATATTATTCATTTTGTTTGGGTGGATGGTAGTTACAACATGGTTAAAGAGCAGGAATTAATGAAATACCACCGAGAATCGGGGGTTGAGTTTGGCTATGTGGATATTGTGAAGTTTGCAGAGTCTTTCGGTGCGACGGGCTTTCGTTTAGATGATTCAGATAAATTTGATGAGATTATGAGTCAAGCACTGGCAACAAGAGGGCCTGTTTTGATCGAGATGCCAGTAGATTATTCAGATAATCCTGCATTGTTTGCAGCCACCGATCCACATGCGGGGCATTAATAAAAGAAGGAGAATAAAATGGAAATAATTGCGTGGGCAGTGCTGAGGTTAGCCTTTGCTTGGATGTTTTTATATCCCATAAAAGACTTGTTGGCAGATTGGGGCTCCACCAAAAAGGTGGTGGGATTATTAACCCCTGTGTTTCCAGGGTTGTGTGCGGTGATCATGTTGTTGGTTATGTTGGGTGGCTCTTTGTCCATATTACTGGGTTACTATGCGCAGATTGGCGGACTGGTGTTGTGCCTGTACAGCATCTTTGGGATTAAGGTGCATTATAAATTGTCACAACAAGCCAAAGCAGGGCATTTAAGTAGCCAAGTTTCTGATTGTGATCGAGAAGTATTAGCGGAAGCACAGGCACTTGCCGTGGTAGGGAATATTACTTCGGCTGAAAAAAATGTGGTGTTGGCTGCCGTTGGGTTTATGTTTACCTTATTAGGGTCTGGCGCATTTAGTTTAACGGATAATATTTTTTAGGAGCATTTTCAAATGACAGATCGTTATACGAAAGGAATGGAAGTATTTAAAGAGCATCTAGGCGAAGACGCTGAAAAATATATTTCAGCCATTCGAGAGGTTTCGCCTTTATTTGCGAGGGTGAATGTAGAGTTTGCCTTTGGAGATATTTATGGAAACCCCGCTCGAGAGTTAGATGAAAAGACACAGGAGCTTGTCACTTTGGGTGCGCTCACGGTTTTAGGAAATGCTTTACCAGAATTAAAATTGCATATTTGCTGTGCGTTACATGTGGGTGCAACCAAAGAGGAAATCACCGAAGTGATTACTCAGATGATTGCCTATTGTGGATTTCCAGCCGCCACACATGCCATTATGGTGGCAAAAGAAGTTTTTAAAGAAAAAGGAATTTTATAAGTTATTTTTTATTACATTACATAAATCATAATATAGAGGATACGACATGAATAAGCAGCATATTAACTTTAAGCATGATCAATCAGGCAGTATTAAAAGTGTTTCAACAGACCTACATGGCGAAGATATTATCCACAACCCGTTATTGAACAAAGGCACGGCATTTACCAAAAAAGAACGCGCTTTGTTTGGTTTGGATTGCTATTTGCCTGAACGCATTGAAACCCTAGATGAGCAAGCCACAAGAGCTTACAGGCAATTGCAAGAAAAAGATAATGACATTCAGAAGTATATTTATTTGAATCAACTCCATGATACCAATGTGACGTTGTTTTATGCGTTAGCTTCTCGCAATATTGAAGAAGTGTTCCCGTTAATTTATACCCCAACGGTGGGCGCGGCTGTGGAGCAATATAGCCATATTATGCGCCGCCCACAAGGGATATATCTATCCTATAATCATCAAGATAAAATAGATGAGATCTTTAGCGAATACAATGCTGATGAGATTGATTTCATCATTGTGACGGATGGTGAAGCAGTGCTGGGTATCGGTGATCAGGGTGTTGGTGGTATGGAAATTAGTATTGGGAAACTCATGGTTTATATTGCTTGTGCAGGGATAAATCCAGCACGAGTTTTGCCAATTCAATTAGATGTGGGTACGAATAATGAGCGATTATTGAAAGATGAAGAATACCTGGGTTGGCGTCATAAGCGTTTAGAGGGTGAAAAATATGATTCCTTTATTGATCGTTTTGTGAAAAATGTGCAGAAGCATTTTCCGAAAATTTACTTACATTGGGAAGATTTTGGTCGTGGAAATGCACGTCGCATTTTAGAAAAATATCGCCAAGAAATGTGTACCTTTAATGATGATATGCAAGGCACGGGCATTGTGGCAGCAGCGAATGTGATTGCGGGGGTAAATGCTGCGGGCGGAAAGTTGAAAGAACAAAAGATTATTATGTTTGGCGCAGGAACGGCAGGATGCGGGATCGCCGATCAAATATGTGATGTGCTGGAATCAGCGGGGTTGACTCAAGAGCAGGCGCGTAGACAAATATATTTGGTGGACCGTTTTGGTATGGTGACGGATTACCTTAAAGATGTACCTTCATTTCAACTTCCTTATTTGAAATCAAAAGATGTGGTGGCATCTTGGGAAGTGGCAAAAGTAGAGAATATATCTTTAGCCGAAGTGGTGAAAAATATTCAACCTACCATTTTGATTGGTGTTTCAACGGTTAAAGGTGCTTTTAGCAAAGAAATTGTTCAAGAAATGGCAGGACATGTAAAGCACCCGATTATTATGCCCCTCTCCAACCCAAACTCACTCTCAGAGGCAACGCCTGAAGATTTAATTAAATGGACGGATGGCAATGCCATTATTGCGGCAGGCAGTCCTTATAGCCCTGTGAAATATAAGGGTAAAACTTATCGTATTTCTCAGGGTAATAATATGTTTATTTTCCCAGGATTAGGGTTGGGAACGATCGCTGTTCAGGCAAATCGTATGACGAATAATATGATCCGTGCAGCATGTATCAAGCTCAGTGAGTTTTCACCTAGTCGCAAAGATAAGAAAGCCCCCTTGCTTCCGCCAGTTTCACAAGTGACAGAAGTCTCTGCAGCGGTTGCGATAGCTGTGGCAGAACAAGCGATTAAAGATGGTGTGGCTGAAAAGAAAGGGGACCTCACTAGGCTGATTAATCAGGCTAAATGGACATCTACTTATTATAACTATACGAAGTCTGAATAAAGCTAAGCGAGGTAAAAATGTCAAATACAAGAGTAGAAACGGATAGCATTGGTTCCATTGAAGTTGAGAATGATAAATATTGGGGTGCGCAAACACAGAGATCTATAAAATATTTTTCCATCGGGACAGACCTTATCCCAATTGAAATGATTCATGCCATGGCAGTGATTAAAAAAGCAGCGGCATTAGCAAATATGAAGCTAGGCTATTTGCCAGAGGAAATTGGTGATTTGATTATCCAAGTTGCAGATGAGATTATTGCGGGAAAACTAGATGTTCACTTTCCACTACATGTTTGGATGACAGGTAGCGCTACCCAATCTAATATGAATGTGAATGAAGTTATTTCAAATCGTGCTATTGAAATAGCAGGGGGAAAACTTGGGTCAAAAAATCCAGTTCACCCTAATGACCATGTAAATATGTCTCAATCTTCAAATGATACGATTCCCACGGGCATGTATATCACCACAGCTGTGATGATCACCCATCAACTTATCCCCATGGTCACAATGATGCATGATGAACTAAATAAGAAAGCCGAAGCATGGAGAGACATTGTGAAAATTGGACGAACCCACATGCAGGATGCTGTGCCTTTGACTTTGGGGCAGGAGTTTTCAGGCTATGCGACGATGTTGGATGATAATCTCAAACGCCTAAAGTGGGTGTTAGGAGATGTAATGCATTTGGCTTTAGGTGGTACAGCCGTAGGGACAGGCATCAATGCGCCAGAGGGTTTTGCAGAATTAGCGGCTGAAAATATTAGTGCTTTGACTGAGTTACCCTTTGAAACAGCGCCCAATAAGTTTGCCGTGCAAGGCGCGCATGATGCATTGGTGATGGTGGGTGGCGTTTTAAAAACATTGGCGGGCTCTCTGTATAAAATTGCCAATGATATTCGTTTATTGAGCTGTGGACCGAGAGCAGGTTTTGATGAGCTGGAGATTCCTGCCAATGAGCCAGGGTCGTCTATTATGCCCGGAAAAGTGAATCCCACACAGTGTGAGGCAATGGCAATGGTGGCAGCACAGGTCATTGGGTATGACGTTTCAATCACTATTGGCGGGGCGAGTGGCTATCTTGAAATGAATGTTTATAAGCCGTTGATGATTTTTAACTTAACGCAATCCATTAAGATTTTATCAGATGCTTGCCATAATTTTACGGAATTTCTATTAGAAGACTGTAAGCCGAATAAAGAAAAAATTGCCTATTATGTCAATCAATCTTTGATGTTAGTGACCGCACTTAGTCCTGAAATCGGCTATGATAAAGCTTCTAAACTAGCACATTATGCTTTTGAAAAAAACTTATCATTAGAAGAAGCAAACAAGGCACTAAAGTTTGTGGATGATAAAGAATTTAAGAAAATCGTTGATTCGAGAAAAATGGTGTAGAAAACATATATTCATTTTAAAGAAGAAGGGCGCTTACCATAAAATAATCCTAAAATAAACTTGCACAATCTTTTATCAATGTGTATTATTCGGGTCATATTTCAGGGGCTATAGCTCAGCTGGGAGAGCGCTTCGCTGGCAGCGAAGGGGTCAGCGGTTCGATCCCGCTTAGCTCCACCAACATACATTAAGTTTTGTGTCCCCATCGTCTAGGGGTCTAGGACACCGCCCTTTCACGGCGGTAACAGGGGTTCAAATCCCCTTGGGGATACCATCCTTAATGTTTGAAATATAGAGAGTTTCTAGTTTGTGTCCCCATCGTCTAGGGGTCTAGGACACCGCCCTTTCACGGCGGTAACAGGGGTTCAAATCCCCTTGGGGATACCATTTTTTACTGCCAAACTGCTCTGTTTACGTCCCCATCGTCTAGGGGCCTAGGACACCGCCCTTTCACGGCGGTAACAGGGGTTCAAATCCCCTTGGGGACGCCAAAAATTATTGAAATGAAAATATTGTTTATATCAATAGCTGAAATGCTAACTGAGGAAATGATAAAAATCTCCATCCAATCCCACTTATAGACTATCATAAATCATGTTGATAACATGATAATGGAAAGGGATCAGTAAGTGAAAAAAATATCTATTTATATAAACATTGTTATCTTATGTTTGATTAATAATTCGTATTCATCTGGTGAACCTAGTTCGTATAAGTCACAGGAACAAAAGATTGAGAGAGCTAAATCACAACTACCAAATAATCAGTATGCGAAAAATATTATTTTATTTATTGGAGATGGAATGTCTCTTGGGACAATCACAGCAGCTCGCATCTATACCGGTCAAGAATCTGGTGAGGATGGTGAGTCTTATCGTTTAAGCTTTGAAGATTTCCCTTATACTGCTATTTCCAAAACTTATAATGTAAATATGCAAACGCCTGATTCGGCAGGCACAGCCACCGCTATGGTTACTGGTCATAAAACTAATAGTGGGATCATTAATTTGAGCCGTGATGCTAAAAGAGGTATTTGTAATAGCGTTAACTCACACAAGCTTAAAAATATTTTTGAGCTTGTGTATCAGGAAGGTTTATCAGTTGGCGTGGTAACAACAACACGCATCACTCACGCCACGCCAGCAACCGTTTATGCTTACTCACCAGATCGTAATTGGGAGACTGATGGTTTGCTCTCTAAGGCTGGGAAAGATGGAGGTTGCTCTGATATCGCAAGCCAACTGATTGATCAAAGCCATAGGATTCAAGTTGCACTTGGTGGTGGATTGGAGATGTTTATGCTTGAACAATATGGTGGCAAGCGTCAGTCTGAAGATTTAATTAACAAATGGAGGTCTCTTTACCCATACGGTAAATATGTGACAAATAAAAAAACATTGATGTCAATTGAAGCATCGTCAGATACAAAGCTATTAGGTTTGTTTGCCTCAAATCACTTACCCTATGTTTTAGATAGAGGTGATGAAATTCCATCATTACCACAAATGACACAAAAGGCGATTGAGATTCTATCAACAAATCCGAAAGGATATATCTTAATGGTTGAGGCTGGGCGTATTGATCATGCTCATCATAAAGGGAATGCTAATCGTGCCTTAGCTGAAGTAAGAGAGCTTGATCAAACGGTGGCTAATACTTTGTCAATGGTTGACATTAGAGACACTTTGATTATCGTGACTGCAGATCATAGTCATAGCTTTATGATGAATGGCTATGCTGGGCGTAATAGTAATATTCTTGGATTGTCTCGCGATGAGAATGGTCAAATTAATAAAGATATAGATGGTCATGTCTATACGAATATAAGTTATTCAAATGGACCTGGATCCAAGCATAATGATGATGAGTTGAGTGATAAAATGGTGTTCGATAAAGATTATAAACAAAATGCATTAATTCCGCTGGAAAGTGTAACACATTCATCAGAAGATGTTGTGGTGTCTGCAATTGGTCCAAAATCATGGTTGTTTCAAGGTTTTGTGGAGCAAAATTATATTTTTCACGTGATGAATGAGGCGTTTGGATTTTCAAAAAATGAATGAAAAATCATACAAAATACAAATGCCGTGATTACTGCACAATTAAAGATAGTAAACTTTATCATAGGTTGTATTATTGTTAAATAACAAAGTGAATGTACCTTATAGGCAAAACAAGATGGAAAATTTTATCCTTGATCCTCGGCTCGCGGCTGACTGTATTGAAATAAATGACTCAGAAAGTCGAAAAATACTCCTCATGAATAATGCATATTATATTTGGTTAATTCTCGTGCCAAAAACAGATTGCATTGAATTATTCGATTTACCAGAGGAACAGCGGAGAGAAATCTTAATAGAGATGAATTTATTATCTAGTTATATTAAGACAACTTACCAGCTTGATAAAATCAATTTGGGATCCATTGGAAATGTGGTGCGTCAACTGCATATTCATATCGTGGGAAGACGTAAAAGTGATCCTGCGTGGCCAAGTGTAGTCTGGGGGCATGATGCAAAAAAACCTTATACTGATGAAGAAGTAGAGAAAATAAAATATTCCATTTTGATAGATGTATAATTGTTTGAAAATTACCAAAACATTCTTTACACTGCTTGTTTATAAAGTAATGACCAACTAAATTAAAGGTGAATATTATGACAATGGCATCAGCACGTCACATACTTGTTGCAACAGAAGACGCTTGTAATAAATTAAAAGCAGAAATTAAATCCGGAAAAACTGATTTTGCAGCGGCAGCGAAGAAGCATTCATCTTGCCCGTCAGGAAAAAGCGGTGGCGAATTAGGTAGCTTTGGACCAGGTCAAATGGTTCCTGAGTTTGATACCGTTGTATTTAATGCTGAAGTTGGTAAGGTTCATGGACCTGTTAAAACACAGTTTGGTTACCATTTACTTGAGGTGACAGGCAGAGGTTAAACATACTTTTTGATGTGGAAGCACTATCGTAGCTATAGAGCGTATATAATGAGTATAAAAAAAGAACTGTAAATTAAGCTTAAAATCGCTATACTGTTCATCTATTTTATAATAATAAAAATTTATTTGGGGTGCACGTATGTCTGATGACATCAATAATGATATTAAATTTTCAGATTTAGGCTTAATCGAGCCTGTTATGCAGTCGCTTGAGGATGTAGGTTATGAAAGACCTTCTCCGATTCAAGCGCAAATGATTCCACATGTTTTGGAAGGTCGTGATGTTTTAGGACAGGCTCAAACCGGCACAGGTAAAACTGCTGCATTTGCGCTTCCTATCCTTTCTAAAATTGATCCAAAAAATAAAAACCCACAAGTGTTGGTATTAGCGCCAACACGTGAGTTAGCTATTCAAGTTGCAGAAGCTTTTCAGAAATATGCAAACCACATGAAAGGCGTCAATGTTTTACCAATATATGGTGGACAGGACTATTCACACCAATTACGCCATTTAAAGCGTGGTGTACAAATTATTGTGGGTACGCCAGGTCGAGTGATGGATCATATGCGTCGCAACACTTTGAAGTTAGATAATTTAACATGTCTCGTATTAGATGAAGCGGATGAAATGCTTAGAATGGGCTTTATTGATGATGTTGAGTGGGTCTTGGAGCAAATCAAGGAAAAATGCCAAATTGCGCTTTTTTCAGCGACTATGCCTAAAGATATTCGTCGTATTTCACAGCGTTACTTAAGTGATCCTGTTGAAGTGATCATAAAAGCTAAAACAGCGACTGCTAGTACCATTAATCAGCGTTGTTGGTTGGTTGGAGGCATTCAAAAACTAGATGCCTTAACGCGTATTCTTGAAGTGGAAGATTTTGAAGGCATTATTATTTTTGTAAGAACCAAGCATTCCACGGTGGAGCTATCAGAAAAATTGCAAGCTCGTGGCTATTCTTCTTCACCTTTAAATGGTGATATGGCACAAAAATCACGGGAACATACCATTGATCAATTAAAGTCTGGAAAATTAGATATTTTGGTTGCAACAGATGTGGCAGCGCGTGGATTAGATGTGGAGCGTATTAGTCATGTCATTAACTATGACATTCCTTATGATACTGAGGCTTATGTTCACCGTATTGGGCGAACGGGTCGTGCCGGTCGAAGTGGGGAGGCGATTTTATTCGTAGCACCCAGAGAGCGCAGAATGCTAACGGCAATTGAACGGACGACAAAGCAAAAGATTCAAATGATGGATTTGCCATCTGCAAAACAAGTAAATGAAAAACGTGTGGTTGATTTTAAATCTAAAATTGCAGCTTCAATTGATCCTGAAGATAAAGCATTTCAAATTTTTTCTAAAATCATCACAGAATATCAGGAAGAACATGATATTCCTTTAATTGAGATTGCGGCAGCTATTGCAAAAATGTCACAAGGTGAGACACACTTCTTTGTACCAAACAAAGAAGTGAAATCATACCAAGAGCGTGATTTTAGTGATCGTGATGGTGGAAAAGGGTTTGGCAGTCGTGATGGACGTGGTCGAGGTCGTGATCGTGATCGTGATCGTGATAGAGGAGATCGTGGTGAACGCAGAGGCGGAAGGTCTACAAGGGAAATGGACGCAGATAAAGAGCGTTTCCGCCTTGATGTAGGTTGTTCGCATGGCGTAGGACCTGGTAATATTGTGGGTGCTATTGCAAATGAAATTAGCATTGATAGTGCTAAAATTGGTCGTATCGATATACAGGATGACTATACATTGGTTGATTTGCCTAAAGACTTATCCAACAGCGCATTATCAACGCTGAAAAATGTGCGGGTATCAGGACAAAAACTAAATGCTTCAAAGGTATCTGAATCTTCAGATACAGGAAAGACAGGACCAAGACAGCGTCGTCGTTAATGTGAGATAAATTTGATCTTTTAAATTAATTTACGTATATACTTAGGCTTATGCTAACACATAGGCCTTTTTTATTTTTATGATTAAACGATTTACTGATCTTGCTGCAAATGAGCGGACATACCTTGCTTGGATTCGAACGGCTATTGGTTTAATGGCATTTGGATTTTTGATTGAAAAATTTGACTTGTTTTTTAGAATGATCAGCGAGGCACTTAATGCGCCCATTCATCTGGCGCTTTCTTCAACGGCAGAAATCATTGGTATTGTGATGATGATTGTTTCTGTGTTGGTTATTATTGGAGCAAGTGCACGATATATTTATGCTCGCAAAAATATTCTCGCCGATGAAGAGTGTCAATATGGTGCAAGAAAATTAGACTTGGCCTTGGCGGGATTGTTGATAATCGTTGCCTTATTTTTAGTGGCTTATATTTGGGTAAGTATTATCAATTAATGTATTTTAAGGTTTGTGTTTAAATGCTTGAATTAACGCTTAATTTAGCAATTATTCTTTTTGTGCTGATTGCTTTTTCCAGTTTTGTGGATGCTATTGCCGGCGGAGGTGGCTTGATCACCGTGCCAAGTTACCTTGCTGTTGGCGTGCCCGCTAATTTGGTGCTGGGTACAAATAAACTCGTGAGCAGTGCGGGAACAGGTTTGGCCGTATTTAAAATGTTACGGCATAATAAAGTAGACCGTCGTTTTGTAAAATACGTTGTTATCGCGAGCTTATGTGGGTCGTTCTTTGGCGCAATGCTAAGCCATGTTTTAGATGAAAAGAGAATGGTTTATTTGCTGCTGGTAATTGTACCGGTGATGCTCACCATTAATTTTATTAAAAATAAGCGTCATGCTCAGAATAAATACCATTATTTAGAAGCTAAAAAACAACTAATAAGAGGCGTGATATTATGTCTTATTGTTGGCGCCTATGATGGTTTCTTTGGTCCAGGCACTGGCACGTTTTTATATCTTGGACTGACGTATTTTGTTTTTTTTAGTGTGAAACAAGCAACGGTTTATGCCAGAATTGTTAACTTTGCCAGTAATGTTTCGGCACTCAGTTACTTTTTAGCCATTGGTGCGATTGATTGGAAGGTTATGGTTATTGCGTTACCTGCTGCATTAATTGGCGCTTGGGCGGGCAGCCATCTTGTGGTAAAAGGTTCGGATAAATGGATTTCGTGGATGGTGGTTTTTGTTTTACTCCTGCTTTTAGCCAAGTCGGTTTATAGTGTGATTTTGATGAATTAAATAGTTAGGGTATGCCGATGCATTTTCACATTTGGCGTAATATGTAGTAGCTCTCCATTTTCTATTTTTTTATAGTGTTCATGGAGGCTACTATCTAATGGTTCGGAAACAACTAAAACCGAAGGAGTTACTTGCGGATTGATTGAGAAATTTTCAATCAAGTTAATTTTATCCACATCTGTAGAGTAGTAAAGTGAGGGGCATGATTCTGTGTTTGAGTAGCGCAGAACATAGACATCATTGCCATTTGATACCGCAATGCTGGCTCTAAGTGGTCCGGTAACATTATGCTCCTTCATGATCTTGCGAACAGCTTGCAAGGTTTTTTCTAATGCGGCGACGGGATCTTTTTCAAGTCCAAAGCTTAATGCGATGAGAAATAAAGCCTCAGTATCTGTGCCACCTTGTCGTAAAGAGTAGTACTTAGGCGTAATTAGTTTTTCAAGGTGATAACGTAGTGTTATAAACTCAGCGATTGAGCCGTTATGCATAAATAGCCAATTTTTATATCGAAATGGGTGGCAGTTAACGCGGCTTGAAGGTGAGCCTGTGGTCGCGCGTATATGAGCAAAAAAAAGCGGGGATTGGATATGTGTGACTAATGAATTTAGGTTGTTATCATTCCAAGCGGGAAGCTGATCTTTATATAGTCCCGCTGATGCGATGTTGTCAGAGTACCAGCCAATGCCAAAGCCATCACCATTTACGGTAACAGCGCCTTCTTGGCAATCAATACTTTGATGAATTAGAGAATTTTTTGGTTTTAGTAAAAGTTGATCCATAAGGATACTTTCACCTTTATAAACGAGCCAGCGACACATGAATGATATTACCACTATTTGTATTTTACTCTTGTAGAGTATAGGTGGTAAATTGCTCGGGCAATATACTTTTTAAAAAATACCTTCGGTTTTTTCTTTATGCTCTTGCGCTTCCTTTGCCTGGATAGACATGGTTGCGGTTGGGCGAGCAAACAAACGGCGGACACCAATAGGTTCCCCAAGCACTTCGCAGTAACCATATTCACCGCTGTCTATGTCACGTAAGCTTCCCGTAATTTTATTTAGTAGTTTGCCTTGTCTTTCAACGGTGCGCAAATAAATCTGTTGCATTTCTTGTTGGGTGGCAACGTCATTAGGGTCAGTATTATGCTCCGAATGAGCAAGACTCTCTTTTGCTGCTAAGATACTTGCATCAAGTTCGCCCTTTTGTTCGGTTAAAAGGGCTTTGAAGAATGCCAACTGATCCTTGTTCATATAATCATCTTCAGGCATTGCAAATAGCTGTTCTTTCGTCAACATGATAAACTCCTTGTTTAATTAAAAATTAAAACCAAATAAAGAAAATAACTTATATCATATAATATAGCAAATTTATATTGGGTTTGTGGCGGAAGGGTTGAATTATCTATTTTGGCGTTATTGGCTGACAGACAAAAAAAGGATAAATAGCGACAATGGCGTTATCTACTTCAATTATAACCGCTTTATGGCGTTCCCAGCTGGGAATATCCATTTCTTGAAAAATTATTTTTAGTTTTTGTGAATATGGGCGACCTTCTAGATGGCAGGTGTCATTGGGTTGGCGCGCTCTGATAATGAGGTTTTTCCTGTAAGCTTCTGGCATTGAAATCTCACACTTTTCAAACCACCACTTCTCAATTACATTGCAAGTGGGTATTTGTAGGGGTGTATGAATGTCTGAATTTTCAATAAGGCTGAGTTTTTCTTTATATAGCCCGATAGTGACAGCCCCCCATGAGTGGCGCCAACCAGAGCTTGCATTTGGCAGTGCTGTGACGATTTGTGCCACTTGGGCGGTGGTAGGTGGATGAATCAACTGCTGTTGACACCAAAGCCGTAGGAGCGCTTTTTGTTGTAAGATAGGCTTTTGCATGAGTTTGATTAAATGAAGGCTGTTGTCAGCAGTTATAAGCAATTGCAGGTCATTCTTGAGGTAGGTATTCAGTAAGTTCTGCGCTTCGGCACAGTGCTGTGCAGTGCGTGACAATGTTTTTGTGGCTTGAGACCATTTTTCTTGAAGCTTTGGCATGATTTCATGTCGGAGGAAATTTCGGCTAAAACGGGTATCGGTATTGCTATCATCTTCAACCCATTTAAGCTCATGTGTTTGTGCATAATTCAAAATTTCAGTCCGGCTAAAGGACAATAACGGTCGAATGAGGATACATCGATGCTCAAATGCTTTAATCTCAGGCATTGCAGATAATCCGGGTAAACCGGAACCACGAATTGCTTGCAGTAAAAAGGTTTCTGCTTGATCATCTTGATGTTGAGCAAGGGCAATCGCGTTGTGTTGAGATTCTGGGTATTTATCAAGACAGTCTTTAAAAGCATTATATCGCTCAGATCGGGCCCAAGCTTCAATGCTTTCTCCCTTTTTAGGAGAAGACTCCAGTTGAATGCACTCTATTGGGATGCCCAAATGCTTGCAGGTTTGTTGGCAATGTTGTTGCCATAAGTCAGCATGAGTGCTTAAACCGTGATGAATATGGATTGCTTTAACTTGGATGCCTTTAACTTGAGTGTCTTTTGAAGAAAATTGTGTCGCTAGATGAAGTAGTACAGTGGAGTCTAGCCCTCCACTATAAGCAACCCACAGTGTTTTAATGGCTTTTTGTGTCAATAGAGATTGCAGCTTTGAACGCATTAAAATAAGACTCTAACCCTAATAGTACCTTCAATAGTGCGAAGTTGTTGCAGTAGCGTTCGTGCTTTGTCATGAGTGCTTTCGATATCCATGACCACATAGCCAATATCATTATTGGTCTGTAAGTATTGCCCAACAATATTGATTTCAAGCTCCGAGAAAATTCGGTTAATTAAGCGCATCATACCTGGCTGATTATGGTGTACGTGGAGAATTCTACAAGCGCCTTCATGAAGTAGAGGCAATGAAGCTTCAGGAAAATTAACAGCCGAAACCGTTGAGCCATTGTCGCTATATTTAACAATTTTTTCAGCGACTTCTTGACCAATGTTTTTTTGTGCCTCTACGGTGCTGCCACCAACGTGTGGTGTTAAAAGAACATTGTCGAATTGAATGAGCGGTGAGATAAATTCATCGGCATTTGATTTTGGCTCGATGGGGAAAACATCTACCGCAGCGCCTAGTAGTTTGCCTTGTTGCAATACCTCGACAAGTGCGTCAATATCCACAACCGTTCCGCGTGAAGCGTTGATAAAAACAGAGTGATCTTTCATCTGTGCGAAAGTTTTTTGATGCATCATGTTTTTGGTAGAGGCTGTTTCAGGCACATGTAAAGAAACAATGTCGGATTGTGCTAAAAGTTCCGAGAGTGAAAAAACAGGGTTGGCATTACCCAATGGCAATTTATTTTCCACATCATAAAAGATCACTTTAAGCCCAAGTGACTCTGCCAATACGCTGACTTGTGAACCGATATGGCCATAGCCAATAATACCGAGTGCTTTACCTCTAACTTCATAGGAGTAGGTTGCAGATTTTTGCCATTCACCGCGATGAGCCTTGGCATTTTTTTCAGGAATGCCGCGCATAAGAAGGATCATTTGAGCAATGACGAGTTCTGCGACACTACGAGTGTTGGAATAGGGTGCATTAAAAACAGGGATTCCGTAAAGTGCCGCGGCTTCTTTATTGACTTGATTGGTACCAATGCAGAAGCAGCCAACAGCAAAAAGGGATTTTGACTGCTTCAAAACGGCTTCAGTGAGTTGTGTGCTTGAACGAATACCCACAATATTGGCTGTTTGTAGCTTTTTAGTTAAGGCGTCACCCGTGAGTGCTGAGCTTACTTGTTCAACATTTGTATACCCTGAGCGCTGGAAGGTTTGTAATGCGGATTCGTGCACGCCTTCTAAGAGCAGAACTTTGATGTCATTTTTATTTTTTGAGAATGTCATAGGGGTATTCCTTAATCGTATTTTGGGCATTGTATTTTAAACCGCGACTTTCCCTTTAATGAGGGGGTGATACTGGTATTCTTGGATGTCAAAATCTTCAAATTGATAGCTAAAAATATCTTGAGGTTTCTTGACCATACGTAAATGAGGCAGCTTGTATGGTGTACGGCTGAGTTGTTCAGCGATTTGTTCTTGATGGTTGCTGTAAATATGGCAATCACCGCCAGACCAAATGAATTCACCAACACCGAGGTCGCATTGTTGTGCCACCATATAAGTAAGCAACGCATAGGAGGCAATATTAAAAGGAACGCCAAGGAATGCATCAGCAGAACGCTGTGTTAGCATACAGGAGAGTTTATTATCCGCCACATAAAATTGAAACAGTGTATGGCAAGGCGGTAAAGCGGCTTTCCCATTTCTAACATTTTCATGAGGAGAGATATTTTCATCAGGTAAGACCGCAGGATTCCAAGCGCACACGAGCATCCGCCTAGAATCAGGTCTGCTTTTAATGGTTTGAATGATCTCAGATATTTGATCAATATGGCGGCCATCTGGGGTTTCCCACGCGCGCCATTGTTTTCCATAAACAGGGCCTAGATCCCCACCTTCTAATGCCCAATCGTTCCAGATTCGAACGCCATTTTCTTGTAAATAAGAAGCATTGGTATCACCATTCAAAAACCAAAGAAGTTCATAAATCATACTTTTTAGGTGGATTTTTTTAGTGGTCACTAAGGGAAACCCCTCATTAAGATCAAAGCGCATTTGATAGCCAAAAATGCTTTTAGTGCCCGTGCCTGTGCGGTCTGTTTTTTCTGCACCATAAGTTTGAATGTGTCTTAAAAAATCTAAATATTGCTTCACGCGTCGCACTTTTCCTTAAGAAAGATCGTTGCATTAGGATTATATACTTTATACTTTCTGGTTGAAACATATAGGAGCATGAATGCGCCAATAATAATTAATGGAATAGATAAAAGCTGTCCCTGTGTCATCCATCCGAACAACACATATCCCATTTGTGGGTCAGGCTGTCGGTAAAATTCCGAGATAAAGCGGAAAATACCATAGAACAAGGCAAAGTTGGCCGAGATAACATAGCGTTGGCGTGGCTTCATGGAGATGATCCAAAGCACAGCAAATAGTACGAGTCCTTCCAGTAATGCCTCAACAAGTTGTGAAGGGTAACGAGGCAAAGGACCACCTGTTGGAAAAATCATCGCAAAATGTGAGTCTGTGACACGCCCCCATAATTCATCGTTGATAAAGTTTCCAATACGACCAAAACCTAATCCAATAGGAACCATAGGCGCAAAGAAATCAAGAACATCAAAGAGGTTGCTTTTCACTTTCCAACAATAGAGCCAAGTGGCAATGACGACACCAATCAATCCTCCATGAAAAGACATTCCTCCATCCCATACTTGAAAGATGACCCAAGGTTCATGAACTAAGGTGCCAAAATTATAAAATAACATATAACCCACTCGCCCGCCGATGACAACGCCCATCGCCGCGTAGAAAACGGCATCAGAGACTTTGTCGGGTGAGATTGGAGAATAAGGTTTTTTGGCGCGATAGACACCGAGTCCCCAGGCAGCGGCAAAGCCGATAAGGTACATCAGTCCGTACCAGTGGATTTTAAGAGGACCGAGACTAAGGGCAATAGGATCTATATGAGGGTAGCTGAGCATAGGATTTTGATTTAAACTTGGTGCAAAGATAGTAGAACATTATGTCTGGTTTGGTGCTGATGTTCAATGAGCATATTTCATATGATGTGAGCCTATGAGATAAAATAGGTGTTTTGAGCTGAATTCTGTATGGTCATGAAGATATGGCTTTGCTAAACTCATCAGGTTGATTTTAAAAAACCATGGAATACTCAATGTATCGTCCTTTTTCACTTTTTATTGGATTTCGCTATCTTCGTGCGCGAAAACGAAACCATTTCATCTCTTTTATCTCTGCCGTATCCTTTATTGGCGTGGCATTAGGAGTTGCGGTGTTAATTACCGTTTTGTCTGTGATGAACGGCTTCGATAAAGAAATTCGCTCACGGATTCTGGTGATGGTGCCACAGGTGAGTGTGACAGAATGGGGTGGTCGTTTAAGTAATTGGGAATCACTGAAACCAGCTATTCAAAAACAAAAAGATGTGATCGGAATGGCCCCCGTGATTCAGGGACAAGCCATGCTGAGTTATGAAGGGAGTAATAACTTTAGCTTTATTCTAGGTGTCGATCCTAAACTGCAAGGCGAGATTTCCCCTATTGGGAAAAAAATGGTTGAAGGTAAGCTAGAAAATCTCACACCTGGAGGTTTTGGAATCGTTTTAGGTAAGGCGCTGGCAAACTCTATGGGTGCACGCATGGGAGATAAGGTCACGGTGATTGTGCCACAAGCAAATTTAACACCTGCAGGGATGATTCCTCGACTAAAGCAGTTTAAAGTGGTGGGGATTTTCAGTGTGGGCTATCAGTATGATAGTGGCTATGCGCTGATGAATATTAAAGACGAAGCCACCCTATTACAAATGGAGGATAACGTGAGCGCCATTCAGCTTAAACTCAATAATTTATATAATGCTCCAAAAGTCACGCAGGCATTGAATAGTGAGCTACCCCCAATGTACAACTCCTATGATTGGACGCAGTCAAATAGTAATTTTTTCAAAGCCTTACAGATGGAAAAAACGATGATGTTTTTAATCTTGGCACTTATTATTGCCGTGGCAGCTTTCAATATGCTTTCTTCACTGGTAATGATTGTAACGGATAAACAGTCTGATATCGCTATTTTGAGGACCTTGGGCACATCTTCTCGGCGAATTATGGGCATCTTTATGGTGCAGGGGATTTCCATTGGTGTAATTGGCACGTTCTTAGGGGTTGTATTTGGCGTGACACTTTCCTTAAATACCACTGAAATCGTAAACTGGATTCAAAAAGTTTTCCATGTGCAATTCTTAAATGCAAATGTTTACTACATTGATTTTTTACCCTCATCACTTGAGATGTCAGATGTGATTCGTGTTGCTGTAATGGCACTTGTTTTGAGTATTTTGGCGACCATATATCCTGCGTGGAAAGCCTCAAGAGTGCAACCTGCGGAGGCTTTACGTTATGAGTGATCAAATACAAATATCTAATAGTACAGTGCTTACAGGAAAAATGCTGACTAAAACCTATCAAGAAGGAAAGCTAAAAACATCCGTTTTACATGGTGTGGACATAGAGATTCACCCAGGTGAAAAAGTCGCGATATTAGGGAGTTCAGGCTCTGGAAAAAGCACGCTGTTGCACTTACTGGGTGGCTTGGATAAACCTAGCTCTGGTGAGGTGCAGCTACTTGGGAAACCCTTTTATAATTTATCTGCAAATCAACGTGCGGCGATGAGAAACCAGCATTTAGGGTTTATTTATCAATTCCATCATCTATTACCAGAGTTTACGGCATTAGAAAATGTATCAATGCCTTTATTCATGCAGAAATTGCCATTGAAGCTAGTGAAAGAAAAAGCGGCGGATATGTTGGATCAGGTAGGCTTATCTCATCGTATTAAGCATAAGCCTTCTGAGTTATCAGGGGGTGAACGTCAAAGGGTGGCCATTGCTCGGGCATTGGTGAATAACCCTAAGTGTGTGTTGGCAGATGAGCCCACTGGAAATTTGGATGAAGAAAATGCCGATAAAGTTTATGGATTAATGTGCGATCTTAGCACAAAGATTCAGACGAGCTTTGTGGTAGTGACGCACAATAAAAAAATGGCACAACAGTTAGATCGAGTGTATACCTTGCATAATGGGTTAATTGCTTAGGCGGGTTTGGATTTTGTTCGCATACAAAAACTCAACACCACAGCTAACGCCAATCCGATCAAAATAGGTAGAAAGGCAAACTGATAGGCGGCTAAAGTCGCTTGAAGACCGCATTCTAAATTATGGGAAGTGTAGGCATTAATCATCCAGCCGATAACTGGTTGCAGTATTGGTCCACCTAAGCCAATAATAATCATATTGGTAAATCCCATTGCGAGACCTTTTGCTTCTTCGGAAGTTTGCGCTTCGACGCTGCCAAATGGCAAAATATAAGTGCCTGAGCACACGCCCAGAAGGAAAAATAACGCTTGCATAAAACCAAAGGAAACAGGGAGATATAGAATCATGGCAAAGGAAGCTGTTGCAATGAGTGAGAAAATAATCTTGATGGTTTTAGGTGAAGATTTATTGGCTAAATAGCCACTGATTCCAGCGCCCACTGCTGCCCCAATAAAAATAAGTGCGGTTGCTTTTGATATGTCATGACTGCTAATACCAGAATATAAGATAGAGAGAAAAGGAATTGCCCACAGAGAAGCAAATGCGCTAATAATGGCAAAGACAAGGCCACCGTATAGGCATACTTTCCAGATTTCTTTATTACCGAGGATAGATTTTAAGTTTTCCCAAGTTTTGTTTTCTTTGGGTTCATCGGGTATTGCTTTCGCTTTAGCCATTTGGTTTTTAGGACCATTACGAACAAATATTAGGATGGCAATAAAGAGCCCGATACCAATGACACTGCAGACAATCATGGTGGTGCGCCATCCATAGCCCTGTGTTAGGTATGAGAGTAAGTAATCCCCGCTAGCGCCACCAATCATTCCCATCATTTCTAATAATCCAGCGACAATGGTGAATTTATTTGGGTACCAGCGAGCCGCAAGGTACATGGCGCAAGCCACACCTGGCGCACTGGCAACCCCCATTAGCGCGCGAGTTGTATTGGCGGAGGCAAAGCAATCACAAAATGAAAAAGCAAAGGTGCCAAGGGCAAGTATGATGGTAGCTCCAAGGAGCACGTTTCGTGGTCCAAAGCGATCAACCAGCGCACCAGAAGGGATTTGAAGCAAAATATAAGGGTAGAAAAAGGCAGAAGAGAGAAAGCCAACTTGCGTTAAATTGATGCAAAGAGACTGCATCAGTTCGGGCACCATTAAACTGGTAGAGCCTTGTACTAAAAATTGGAATAATACAAAAAACCCGCCAATAAAACAGATGATTGCAGCCATGCTGTGATGTTTTATATTTTTCATAAGTATAAGGCGTTATAGTTTAATTGAACGAAGGTTTAATAATATTAGTGTAGAAGATAAGGTCATAATTAAGCAATATGAATGCTTAATTATGGGTTAAAAAAGTGAGGATATCATTGAGGAGGATTTCGGACTTTTCAGTAGAGGTTCGAGCTTTATATTCAACGACTCCTTTCTCCAAGCCTTTTTTTCCAATGACAACTCGATGTGGAATGCCAATAAGATCAGCATCCGCAAACATGGTGCCGGCACGCTCATTACGATCATCAAACAATACTTCGACATTCGCTTGCTTCAGTTCAGCATACAGCTTTTCTGCGGCTTCTTTGACTTCAACAGATTTATGCATGTTCATAGGAATGATAATCACCTGATAAGGGGCAATTTCTTTTGGCCAAATAATGCCATTTTCATCATAAGATTGCTCAATGGCCGCGGCGATCACACGACTAACACCAAAGCCATAGCATCCCATGATTAGTGGTTGGGCTTTCCCATTTTTATCCAAAATAGTGCTTTTCATTTTTTCAGAATAATTTGTACCCAGTTGGAAAATATGACCTACTTCAATGCCTTTGGCATAAAGTAGAGTTCCTTTACCATCTGGGCTAATGTCACCCTCTACGACATTTCGTAAGTCTGCAGAGCTATAGTCTTGAATATCTCTATCCCAGTTTACGCCAGTGAGATGCTTGTCATCTTCGTTTGCGCCAGCGACAAAATCACTAATCACGATAGCGCTATGATCCACAATGACAGGAATAGGTGAGTTAACAGGACCTAAGCTGCCCGCATGTGCAACGAAAGCCGCTTGTATGTCGGTATCACTGGCAAAGGTAAAGGGTGCTGTAATTTGAGAGACCTTTTCTACTTTAACCTCATTTAAGTCATGATCACCACGTAAAACCAATGCGAATAGTTTATGGTTAGCGTCTTTTATAATTAGTGTCTTCACTGTTTTTTCAGCAGGTATGTTTAAAAAGTTGCATAGATCTATGATGGTTTTTTGATCTGGCGTGTCGATGGCTTTAAGAGACTTCTTTGGCTCTGAGCGTGTGCTTTTATCTGGAAATTGGTAGGTAGCTAATTCAATGTTTGCCGCATAATCACTAGTGTTTGAATAACAAATAATATCCTCGCCTGCTTCAGCAAGCACCTGAAATTCATGAGATAAACTGCCACCAATAGCACCAGAATCTGCTTGTACCGCGCGATACTTCAAACCAATACGATTAAGGATATTGCTATAAGTTTGATACATGACTTGATAGGTTTCACCCAAACATTCATTGGAGCTATGAAAAGAATAAGCATCTTTCATAATGAACTCGCGTGCGCGCATGACACCAAATCTAGGGCGAATTTCATCTCGAAATTTTGTCTGTATTTGGTAAACGTTTAAAGGTAATTGCTTATAGCTTTTGATTTCTTTGCGCGCAATATCTGTAATGACTTCTTCATGTGTCGGTCCAAAGCAAAACTCACGTCCATTGCGATCATATAATTTCAGTAATTCGGGACCAAATTTATCCCAGCGCTCTGTTTCATGCCAAAGTTCAGAAGGGATAATATTTGGCATCAGTATTTCATTGGCGTTAGATTTGTTCATTTCTTCACGTACGATGTTCTCAACTTTACGGAGCACCCGAAGACCTGTAGGTAGCCAAGTGTAAATACCAGAGGCAAGCCTGCGGATAAGGCCCGCTCGTAACATTAGTTGATGGCTGATGAGTTCAGCATCATGGGGGGCTTCTTTTTCAGTGGCTAGAATGGTTTGGCTTGTGCGCATTACGATCACTCTCAATTAAAAATATGCAACTAAGTTATCGTGTTTTTGAAGGGGGTTCAAGCATTCTTTATGTATAGTTTAAGGTTTGGGTGCCTCAGTTGTCTCTTCTTCTGTTTCAGGTATTGTCTTAGGTTTGAAAATAGCTCGGCGAATCAGTACTAAGAGTAGCATAAAGAAAGGGACGACATACATAAGCCAAAAGCCATTTTTTTGCAGAATGGGTAGCGCTTCAGGGAGTTCAAGTATGTAAAATAAAAACCCAATAAATGCGAGACAGTATAAGTAAATAATTAGGTCGTACGCTCTTTTAAAAGCTTGTTTTTTAATCATAGCTGATTTGGCTCTAGGGAGTATTCTTATTAATAAGTATATCAGAGCATACGTTGAATAATTTTTTCTTTTTTACAGGTGTGAATAATCACGCCTAGAATGTGCAATAAGATTAACCCTGATAAGACCCAAACTGTGACACCATGTACATCAAGCATCCAAGTAGCAACTTCTGGCTGTAGGCTGAGCGGTAATGCAAGGTTAATGCCCCAAAAAGGAACAGGGTAGCCTAAGAGCGAAGAGCCGAGCCAGCCTGTAACAGGCTGAATAAATAAGCATAGATAAAGAAGAGTGTGTGCAATGTGCGCAATTTTAATATTTGTGGGGCTAAAATGTGGACCATGGGGTGGTACGCGCATAAAGGTGAGTCGCCAAAAAAAACGAATTAGCATTAAAAAAAGTACCGTCATGCCGAGGGATTTATGAATGAACATCAGGGTGGAAAAAGTAGTGCCTTGTACATAGCCAAAACTGATACCAAGGCCGATCATGGTGAAGATTATTAAGGCAATTAACCAATGGAGAGTTCGAGTAAAAGAATCATATTTTTTTATAGCTGCGCTCATGATGGGGTCGCTGAGTGTCTTTAATAAAGACACTGTATCATTTTTAAAGAGGAGAGATAAAGGGGGAAACATCAAGTCCAGAAATAAAAAAGGCCTGAGAAAATTTTCAAACCTTTTTAAATCATGGCTCCCCGAGACGGGCTCGAACCGCCGACCCAATGATTAACAGTCATTTGCTCTACCAGCTGAGCTATCGGGGAAGGAAACCATTTAACTGAGGTGAATTCTAAAGAGAGTGCTAATGTTTGTCAAACGCTTTCTTGAAAAAAAGCAAACAGACAAAAGAGCGCTTTAGGTTGCCCCAGTGGTTGTGATTGGTTTACAGTCTCTGGCTCATTTCAGCAACACTATGAGAACCCATATCACGACCAATTTCCATATCTAGTTGGCGAGATAAGCGACTACTAGAAAAGATTCCTCTTAATATTTGTTCTTTGCCTGCATTCTCTTCAAATACAAGTAGGTGTTGAAGGCTATTTTCATGTAGAAGGCGTGCAATATGCCCAACACGAGCATTACTGAGGTCTTTGAAATCAAAGACGACTAGTTTTGATGTTTTTGTCATTAGCATCCCAACAGTGACTTCAGCGGGGCTGACAGAATTGTTTTGTGCAGCCGTGGTTTTTTTTACCCCAAGAATATCAATACTTGAAACAACACCCTGTATGTGATCATTGTCATCGATAACGATAAGTCCCTTTATGTTCGCGAATTTCATTTTTTCAAGTGCAGCTGAGGCAAGAATATGACGAGACGTTTTTTCAGGTGGACGGATGTGAAAATCTGTAAAGACAAGTAATGCTGAAGAATCTAGATGCACAATATCAGAAATATTTTCTGGGTGGTAATAGCTTGATTTTTCCTCCAAGCAGTGTGTTGGAAGTATGGCGTATTGATTAAACATAGTGCAACCTTGAATCCGTCATGGTACT
>Ga0302132_10000199_pt1 | contig 32360 bp, 33 predicted proteins | sample CB9_321_MG_FD_203113 | JGI IMG/M metagenome (GOLD analysis project Ga0302132, IMG submission 203113) | Marine microbial communities from Western Arctic Ocean, Canada - CB9_32.1 | ecosystem: Environmental > Aquatic > Marine > Oceanic | place: Canada: Western Arctic Ocean | collected 2017-09-19
CTTCCCGCGGCCCTGGGACTGCTCGCAGTTTCGGCAACGAGCCTGCTCGGGATGGCGGTGTTTTCGGCTTGCTACTTTCGCCTGCTCGGCGGCAGCGACAGGCCCGGCCGCCTGCGCTGGTTCTGCGCGGTCGTATTCGGCCTGCTGCATGGCTTTGGTTTTGCCGGGGCACTGCTCGAAGACAGTCGCGCGCAGGCGTCGATCCTCTCGGCGCTGGTGGGTTTCAACGTCGGCGTAGAGCTGGGACAGCTGGCGGCTCTTTCGTTGATGTGGCCCCTCCTCAGTTTTGTCGAAGGCTTTGCCCGGCGTGCGGGTGGAGCTCCAGCCGTGAGGGGGTTGACCAGGGTGGGTGCGGCCACAACGCTCGCGCTTGGTACCTGGTGGTTTACCGGCCGCGCTTTTCAGCAGCTGGCCATCGGCGGCTGATCGGTCGGCGCAACAGGCGCTGCGTCAGGAGGGATCGTCGCTGGCCGGGGAATCTTCGGCGGCCGGGTTTTCGCCGCCCGCGGGCTCCTGCCCCGGCCCGGGCGCCAGGAAAACGCGGGCTATGCGCCGGCCCTGCATCTCGCTGACGCGGCCGTGGTAATCGCCTATTTCGAACACGTCGCCAGCGCGGGCGATTCTACCCAGCTGGTCTGTAACGTAGCCACCCACGGTATCTGAATCGCTGCCAGTGTCTTCGATGTCGAGCTCACGACAGAGGTCTTCGACCAGGAGCATGCCATCGATCAGTATGCCGTCGTCGGTGTGCAGGATTTTGGCTTCTTCGTCGGCGTCAAACTCGTCCTGTATTTCGCCGACGAGTTCTTCGAGCACGTCTTCAAGCGTGACCAGTCCGGTAGGCACGCCGTATTCGTCCACCACCAGGGCCATGTGGGCCCGGCGGCGCTGGAAGTTCCGCTGAAGCACGTCGATGGCCTGGGTCTCGGGTACAAACTGCATCTCGTGTTGGAGCAGCCGCAGGTCTTCTGAAGACTGCAGGCTGTTGGCACGGTGAAAGAGGTCCTTGATGTGAATCATACCCACGACGCTATCCAACCCGGTTTCGCACAGTGGATAACGGGTATGGCTGGTTTCGTGGATGATGGTCATGTTTTCTTCGAGGCTGCGTTCGAGGGAGATAAAATCGATCTGGTCGCGGGCGATCATTACCTGCCGCGCGTTGTGGTCAGAGTACTCGATCAGGTTTCCCAGCAGGCGCCGGTTGCTGATTGACAAGCGGCCCAAAGTGGAAGTTTCGGCCAGGAAAATCTGTAGTTCCTCGGCGCTCATGGATTCGTATTCGTGGTCGACCTCGGTCACGCCGACCATCGAAAGCAGGCCCTGGGCGAGGCGGTTCATCACCGCGAGCAGTGGCGACGAAAGGCGGGCCACGAGGTGCAGCGGCGGCGACATCCACATTGCCACTTTCTCGGTACGGCGCAGGCCGAGAAACTTGGGTGCCAGCTCACCGGCTATCACCAGTGTCACGGTGATGAATGTGAAGGCCAGCAGCAGGGCGAGAACATGAACAAAAGCGGGAGAGGCGATACCAGCAGGCGCCAGCAGTTGTTCGAGGCTTCTGGCGAGCGCCGGTTCAGCCAGCCAGCCTATGGCGAGGCTCGCTGCTGTTATTACGAGCTGGCCGGCGGTTATGTGGTGGTCAAGATCGTTGAGGACTTTTTCCAACACGACTGCTCGCCGCCGGCCGTTGCGGACGAGGGTTTCTACCCGGCTCCGACGCACGGTGACGATCGCGAACTCGGCGGCCACGAAGCAGGCGTTAACCAGCAACAGCCCGAGCGTCGTCAACAAGGCTGTAGTATCGTTCACTGGATTCGTTGTCGCTGGCTGAAAGTCCGGATAGCCGGTGCCGGCGATGGGGGTTGGTCTGGGTCGTTCATCAAGCTTTTGCAGGCTCACTTCCATTTAAACCACGAAGGGGCCGCGTTGCAAGCACCGTGGAGTCATGGCTGGATAGGGAATCGTTTCCGGTGACCCCGGGCGGGTAAATACGGCGTGCTAGCCCTTGTTCTTGATAATTCGCTCGTGCGCTTGCAGCGTGACCGGGAGCGCCCCCTTTCGGGGGATGGTCTCGTGAGGGTGCGTACCCGCATAGCGGGCATATGCAACACCGACCTTGAGCTGGCCCGCGGCTACATGGGATTCGAGGGTGTGCTGGGGCACGAGTTCGTGGGCGAGGCCCTCGACGGCCCCCTGGCCGGCGCGCGGGTGGTTGGGGGCATCAATTTTTCATGCCACGACTGCGCTACCTGTCGCGGCGGAAACCCCAGGCATTGTCCGCGGCGCACTGTGCTCGGCATCCAAGGTGCCGACGGGGCGTTTGCCGAGGAGTTTCTCATACCCGGGCGCAATCTTTCGCTGGTGCCCAATGGCGTGAGCGACGCGCAGGCCGTTTTCACCGAGCCGCTGGCCGCTGCCTGCCAGCTGGTGGAGCAGCTGGCAGGAGAAGTACCGCCGACGGCGCTGGTGATGGGCGACGGCAAGCTCGGCTTGCTGCTGGCCCAGGTGCTGGCGGCCAACGCTTGCAGGGTGGAGCTCGTGGGCCGGCACCTCGACAAGCTCGGCTGGCTGGGGGATTCCGGTGTCTGCCTGGTCGAAGAGTTGCCGCAGGGTAAGACCTGGCCGTTGGTCGTGGAGGCCACCGGCAGTCGCGAAGGGCTGGAGGCCGCCCTGCAGGTCACCAGCCCGCGGGGAACGCTGGCGCTCAAGACTACCGTTGAGGGTAGTCACGAGCTGAACCTGGCCCCGGTGGTTATCAACGAGATCACGATACTGGGTTCCCGCTGCGGCGCGTTCGAGCCGGCGTTGGAGCTTCTCGAGCGCGGCCAGGTTCAGACCGAGCCCATGATCGGTGGGCGCTATGGGCTCGACGACGGCGAGAAAGCCTTTGAGCGTGCGGCTTGCCGCGGCGCAGGCAAAATACTGATCGAGGTGGGCTGATGGATTTTGGTTACAGCGACGAACAGGAAGCTTTCCGTGGCCGACTGCGCAAGTGGCTCGAACGGTGCGGCGACGATGGCTCTATTCCCCGGCTGAAGGGGTTGGGCCTGGACGAAAAGGTCGCCGTGGGCAGGGTCTGGCAGAAGAGCTTATATGAAGACGGTTGGTGCGGTCTTTCCTGGCCCGCGGAATACGGAGGGCAGGGCGTCGGTCTCGTCGAGCAGATAATTTTTCAGGAAGAGCTGGCCCGCGCGGGTTCGCCGCAGCTGGTCAACCTGCTGGCGCTGAGCATGGTCGGCCCGATGATCATCGAGCACGGCAGCGAAGCCCAGAAAAAACGCTACCTGAAATCGATCCTCAACGCCGAGGAAATCTGGTGCCAGTGTTTCAGTGAACCGGGCGCCGGTTCGGATCTCGCTTCGTTGTCCACCCGGGCCGAACTCGACGGTGATGACTACCTGCTAAACGGCACCAAGGTGTGGACCTCGTACGCGCAGTACGCCGATTACTGCATCCTGCTCGCGCGTACCGATCGCGGCACGAAACCGCACGAGGGTATCACCATGCTGATCGTCGACATGAAGAGCGACGGCGTCGAGGTGAAGCCGTTGCGCCAGCTCAACGGCGACAGCGAGTTCAACGAGGTATACCTGGAGAACGTGCGTGTTCCGCGTTCGGGGGTCATAGGCGAGCCCGGCGGTGGCTGGAAGATGGCGATCGCCATGTTGATGCACGAGCGCGCGACGCTTACTTTCCAGCGGCAGTTACAGTCGCGCGTGGCGCTCGACGACATGCTGAAGTTTGCCCGCGACTTTGACCACGGCAAGGGGGCACCGGCCGATGATCCGGTCTACAGGCAGCGCCTGGCCCAGGCCTGGATAGAAAGCGAAGCCATACGACTGACCTCGCTCAGGCACCTGACCCGTCGGCTCAAGGGCGACCCGCCCGGTGCCGAGGGGTCAATGGAAAAGCTGTTCTGGAGCGAGATGTACCAGCGTATGCTGGCCGTGCCGATGTCGATGTCCGGCCCTTACTCGATGCTCTCGGGAGAGGATCCCAGGGCACCGTTGGCAGGCCAGTGGCCCGAGCTCTACCTCTACTCGCGAGGACGCACGATCGCCGCGGGCACCTCGGAGGTGCAGCGCAACATCATCGCCCAGCGCGTGCTGGGCATGCCCCGCTCCTGAACGAACCAGGCTCAGGCGGTTTTGCGCACGCGGCGCCGCTCGCGCTTGGGGTTGATGCTGTGGCGACGTCCGTTGACGCGTCGGAAAGGGAAACGGTAGACCTGTCCCTCGAGGCCGGCCGACATGGCCCGGTCACGCCAGGTCTCCAGGCCCCTGCGAAGGTAGTCGGGCTCCATGTCCAGCGCCTGGCAGATACTTTCAAACGAGAAGGCCCAGTCCATGTCTCCCGAATCCAGCCATGAGTCGACCGCGGCTTCTTCTTCAGAGGGCAGCAGCGGGACGTTGCCACCGCGGAAGACGTTGCGTTGAAACGAGGCGATCGCGTCTTCGAGGACGGCGAGCATCAGGCGTTTTTCCGGCACGAGCGAGGACTCGTCAAGGGGGTGGGTAAAGAACTGGGCGGGGCTCACCGTGTCGGGTTCAACCATGGTAAGGGCTGGGTCTTCTATGCATACGGTGCGTGATTTTCTGGGCTCAACTGTCTCTATTTTTTCCTGGTCACTCATTTTATGCTCCTTTTTTCTCTCTACCCGATTTTGTGCGATTAACGGCTCAGGCCACCAGGGATGTCTCGGCTTCGGTGTTGTACTCGTTCACCAGCGCTGCCGGGTCGGCGAACTCTTCTTCAGACGAGGGCAAGCTCTCGAACTCGAGGATGTCGAGTTCTTCGAATCCCCTTCTCAGCTTGTCGTTGAGCAGCCCGAGTTTCTTGACGTTGGGTACGATCTTGGAAAACATCTCGCGGCGGAAGGCCTTGGACATTTTGTCGTGGTATTCGATCTCAACGCAGGCCTCGACATTCATACCCATCTTCTCGTAGACCTCGCGCTGCAGCAGGCGGTCGCGCATCAAGCGGCAGCCCTCGTAGACAAATTCCACGCGCTCGTTGACCTCTGCTTCGCTCAACTCACGGTAGTAGTCCTTCAGGCTGAGCACGCCGAAGGCAACGTGGCGTGACTCGTCTTTCATGACCATGGCCGTGAGCTCCTTGATCAGCGGCTCGGTGCTGTAGTCACGCATGGTCTGGAAGGCGGCCAGCGCCAGGCCCTCCACTAGTATCTGCATGCCGAGGTACTTCATGTCCCAGCGTGAGTCGCTGAGAACCTGGTCGAGGAGGGTCTTGAGCTCCGGGTTTATCGGGTAGACGATCTCTATTTTTTCATGCAGGTAGCGGTCGTAGACCTCCACGTGACGGGCTTCGTCCATGACCTGGGTCGCCGCGTAGAGTTTTGCGTCTATGTTGGGGACCGAGTCCACGATCTGCGCGGTTGCCAGCAGGGCGCCCTGCTCACCGTGCAGAAACTGAGAGAGCGTCCAGGCCATCGACTCGTGGTTGAGTTGGACTTTCTCGCGCTCGGTGAGACGGGTCCAGTGCGAGGTGCCGGAAATGGCTGTTTCTTCTTTCGGGAAAAAAGGCTTTTCGGGGTCAACGTCGATTGACCAGTCGAGGTAGGTTTCGCCGTCCCACTGTGCCTGCTTGGCCATGCGGTAGAGCCGTGCGAGATCGCCGCGCAGGTGATCGTAGTCCACCAGAAACGCGCTGTCGTAACTATGCGCAATGCTGTCGAAGGCGTGGGCTACCAGCGGCGGAGTGTTTTGGTCAGCGATTGTTTCTTTCCGGGGCATTTTTCTTCTTTCTCCTCCGGCTGGGCTTCAGTCGTTGGTGCCCGTGTTTTCGGTTTCGTTACCGAGCCTGATTTCCGCCATGGCGCGCAGTATCATCTTGCGCCTCAACAGTGCCATGAACTGCTCGGCGTGCTTCATGGCGGCTATGGCCATTTCGGGCACGCGCTCGGGGTCGGAATGGTCGGTCACGCCCCGCGTGAAAATTTTGATCTCTTCGCGGGCGAGATTTTCGAGCGCTTCCACGTAGATGGGCAGGGTGGTCTCGTAGGGGAACAACTCCGGTCCTACGCCGGCCTCGCGCATGGCCTGGAAGTTTTCGAGCAGCAGAAGGTCATCGCCCTCTATGCAGCTCACGCCTTCGCGTTGCATGGGGGTGATGATTCCCAGGCGAACGCAGAAGTCGAAACGATCCCGGTCCACGCCGTAACGGGCCAGGGCTTTTTCTACCGGCACCGGTGGCTGGTCGGGCGCGTAGTGAATTTCTTCGTACAGCGTTCCCTCGATGCCCAGCAGGGTGCTGACCTCGCGTTCGCTAACCACCTCGGAGTTGTGCTCGAGTATCGCCTTGATGACGTCCAGGGGCAGGAAACGCTTCTGCTGCAGTTCTTTAATGACGCGGATGCGCTCGATAAACGAGTGATCGTACCAGGCCATGTTGCGCTCGGTCTTCACCGTTGGCTTGGGCAAAAGGCCTTCACGGATGTAGAATTTAATGGTGCCGGTAGACACGCCGGTCTCGCGCGCGAGATCCGAGATCTTGTGCAGGCCCGTGGTGGTCTGGGGCTTGTCGGTGTCGGTGGCTGTGTTTCTGGTTCTCGTCATGGGAAGTAGAAAGTACGACTATCCACTTACTACAACTTGAGTATGGCTGTCAAGGGATTTAGCGGCCGACACTGAACTTTTTTTTACGGGCTGAAAACGGCTCGGAGCCAGTAAAATACTGGCCTTTTTGACAATTGACCCTTTGCCAAGCAGTCTGATCGCCAGTGTCTGAGTCGCTTCAAACAGCTCCAGCAATGGCCCCCCCGACCAGGGGGGAGCGTCTTGGCCAGGCGGCCGAGGGCTGCTTTGACCTTGTCGTGGTGGGCGGAGGAATCACCGGCGCGGGGGTCGCCCGCGAGGCGTCGGCCCGTGGATTATCTACCCTGCTGCTCGACCGTGGCGACTTTGCCGGTGGCACCAGCAGCCGTTCGTCCAAGCTCATTCACGGCGGCATACGCTACCTCGCCCAGGGTGACGTAGCCCTGGTGCGAGAGGCTTCGCGCGAGCGCGCGGTACTGTACCGCATGGCTCCGCACCTGGCTGTGCCCATCAATGTCGTTTCGCCCGCGCGGACAAAAGCCGGCATGGCCAAGCTGGCCGCCGGCATGTGGGCCTTCCGTCGATTGTCGGCCGACGGTGAAGATTACAAGGTGCTGGGGTCACGCCAGACCGTTGAGTTTGAGCCCTTGCTGGCCGGCCGCGGCATGGCTGGCTCGGTGGTGTTTCGCGAGTACCTCACCGATGACGCGCGACTGGTACTCGAGACGGTGCTGAGCGCTGCTGCTTCTGGCGCGGTGGCTCTCAACTACACCGAGGTCAACGGCATAGAGATGGGAGAGGCTGGCGCCATGCTGTCGGCCCGCGACGTACTGGGAGCCGACGACCTGGTGATCAGGGCGCGCTGCGTGGTAAACGCTGCCGGGCCCTGGTTCGACGAGGTAGCCGGACTGGTCGATGCTTCGCAGCGGCCCCGCCTGCAGCTGACCCGGGGTATTCACGTTGTGGTCAAGGGCGAGGCCCTGCCGTTGGCGAGTATGCTGGCCTTGCGCACGAGCGACAATCGCACCGCATTTGCGCTTCCTCGAGGCGGCGCGTGCTACGTGGGGACGACCGACACGCTCTACGAGGGCGACCCGGCCGAGCCGGATATAGAGGGTGTAGACGTTGCCTACCTGCTCGACGCGGTAGAAGAGACCCTCGGTTTGCGCTTGCGGGCCGACGACCTGCTCGGTTGCTGGGCGGGGGTGCGGCCGCTCATGGCATCGCCCGGTCGCAAGGCATCGGAGATATCGCGGCGCGACGAGCTCAGTCGCGGTCCCGGCCCGCTGGTGTCGATAGCTGGTGGCAAGTTGACCACCTTTCGTCGCATGGCCGAAAGGGTCGTTGATGCCGCGGTCGAACAGGCCGGCCTGCAGCCTGGCGCCGGGCCGCCGGGCGACACGCCGTTGGTGGGTGGCAGTGCTGACCAGCAACTCGAGGCCCGGTCCAGGGCTGTCGGTCTCGAGGACAGCGAGCTCGAGCAACGCTTGTGGGCTGTATACGGCGCCCGGGCCCCGGGGCTGCTGCGCAGTATTGCCGACGATCCCGCCCTGGGCGAAGCCGTGGGCGGTCTCAAAGACCTGACCCTGGCCGAGCTCGAGCACTGCGTTGAACAGGAAATGGCGCTTACCCTCGATGACCTGTTGCGACGCCGTGTGCGCACTGCGATGTTCGACGCCGAGGCGGCCATGGCTGCTGCGCCCGAGGCCGCTCGTGCCCTGGCGGTGATACTGGGCTGGGACGATGACCGGCGGCAGCGGGAAGTGGACGTTTTTGTCTCGAGAACCCGCGCCCAGATTTTTGCGGCGCGCGACGCCGCGAAATAAAACAGCGGCGCTGAGCTGTGGAGACGAGCTATGACTGAACACGTAGAAGGGCTGGGCAAGCTGGCGGCCGACGCTCCCGGTCTCGAGATAGTGACCGAGGGGGAGCTGCTCCAGGAAACCGGCCGCGACACCTGGATGCGCAGTCTCATGCAGGCACGCGCGAGTGGGCGCGAACCTAGGGCCGGGGCGGTGCTCAGACCCGCCAACACCGCGGAACTCTCGGCAGCCCTGCGCTGGGCCGGGGAGACCGGCACACCGGTGCTGCCCTACGGGCACGGCTCGGGCGTGTGTGGCGGCGTGTTGGCGTCGGCGGGTAGCGTAGTAGTCGACCTGCGGCGCATGGATGCCGTGCTCAATATAGACGACGTTTCGTTGAGGGCGACCGTCCAGGCTGGCATGCGGGGCTCCGATTTTGAGGCTGCTCTCAACGAGCGCGGCCTGACGATGGGACACTGTCCGCAGTCGATTGAGATTTCGAGTGTAGGCGGTTGGTGCGCCACGCGCGCGTCGGGCCAGTTCTCTACCCTGTACGGAAACATCGAGGACATGCTGCTGGGCTGCGAGTTCGTACTGCCCGGCGGCACGGTACTCAGGCTGGCCAGCTCCACCCGTTCGGCCACCGGCCCCGATCTCAAGCACATGTTGATGGGCAGCGAGGGCACACTGGGCATATTCAGCGAGCTCACTTTCCGCGTGCACCCCTTACCCGACTGCAGGCGCGGCCAGGCCTTCACCGTGCCCGATTTTGCCGCTGGTGTGGAATCACTCAGGCTGATAATGCGAGCGGGGTGGCGGCCGGCGGTTACCCGCCTGTACGACGCGGCCGAAGCGGGACGTCATTTTGCCGGCATGGGCGAGGGCCTACCTGCCCTGCTGCTCCTCAGCGAGGGGGCCGAGTCGCTCGTGCAGGCTGAGTCCGCGGCCATAGCCGCCATAGTGGAATCGCAGGGGGGCACGCCGCGCGGTGAAGAGCCGGTTCTCAGCTGGATGGAGCACCGCAACCAGGTACCCACTTTTGACTCCCTGCTCGACCAGGGGCTGGTGGCAGACACTATAGAAGTGGCCATTGCCTGGGACAGGGTTTCGGCCCTCTACGACGATGTGAGTAAAAAGGGCGGGGAGATAGAGGACATGCTTCTCATGTCGGGACACGTTTCGCACTGCTACACCCACGGCGCGAATATTTATTTTACCTTCGTCGCGTCCCAGCCCGATCTCGAGCGTGGCCTGGAGATTTATGACCAGGCCTGGGAAACTACCATGCGGGCAGTTCACGAAGCCGGCGGCACGATCGCCCACCATCACGGCATCGGCCGCGTGAGACGCGGTTGGCTGAGAGCCGAGCTGGGCGAAGGTATAGAGTTGTTGCGTGCCCTCAAGGACTCGTTGGACCCCATGGGTATCATGAACCCGGGCGTGCTGCTGGAGCCTGCCGAATGAAAACCATGCTGCTCGCGCTCGACGTGGGTACCACGCAGGTAAAGGCGATTGCCTATGACGAGAAGGCCACGGTGCTGGCCCGCGCCGTGAGGCCGGTGGCCACCACTTATCCGGGGCCCGGGCTGGTGGAACAGGACGCGGCGCAGGTGCTGGCCGCGTCGGGCGAGGTACTCACGGAGGTGCTGGGCCGGGCGGGCGGCAAAGCCGAGGGAGTAAAAGCCCTGGGCATAGCCAACCAACGCGGCTCGATAGTGGCCTGGGACTCGGTCAGCACGGAGCCCTTGTCGCCGGTTATAAGCTGGCGGGACACGCGCGGGGCTGAGCGTTGCGAGCAGTTGCAGGCGGCTGGGTTTTTCGTGATGCCGGGGATGGCGGCGAGCAAGGCCGAGTGGATCGTGTCCAACATCGCAGCCGCGGCCGGGGCGGCGGCTGCTGGCCGGCTGCGCCTGGGTACGCCCAATTCCTGGTTGGTGGCAGGCCTCTGCGGGGGCTTGCACACCTGCGATCACTCCAACGCTTTTCCCAGCGGCCTGTACGACTTTGCCGACAGTGACTGGAGCGATGCCCTGCTGGTGGAGCTCGGCCTCGAACGCGCCATGTTACCCGAGCTCGTAGACTCCAAGCTGGTGACCGGAGGCCTGCAGGCGGAACTGCTCGGTGCTCCGGTGCCGCTGGGTTGTACTTCGGCCGATCAGCAGGCCTCGTTGTTCGGGCTCGGCTGCCTTGCTGAAGGCAGCGCCAAGTGCACGCTGGGGACCTCCGCTTCGGTCAATCTCAATACCGGGGGCAAACTGCGGCTGGGCGGGCCGGGCACTTTTCCTCTGGTGGCCTGGAGAAATGATGGCGAGTCGACTTACTGTATGGAGGGGCAGGTCCTCACCGCAGGCGAAGCCCTGCGTTGGGCGGCCGCTGCGCTGGGTTTTGACGGTGGCCCGGCGGCCTTGGCAGCGCAGGCCGAAACAGCCGACGATTGCGGGGGCACCTGGATGATCCCTGCCTTCCACGGTCTCGGGACTCCCTGGCAGAATAATGTGCTGGCCCAGCTGGGTGGGCTTTCTCCAGCGGTGGGTCGTGCGCAGCTCGCGCGCGCGGCCCTTGAAGGAGTGGCCCACAGGGTGGCCGATGCTGCCGAGGGGCTGTGGCAAACCCCCGGCGAGCCTCTATCTGTCGAGCCATTACCCCTCGAAATGCTGCGGGTTGATGGTGGGGCCTCCAACAGCGAGCTGTTGCTGCAGATGATCGCTGACTTTACAGGCACGCGGGTCGAGCGCAGCAGTGATTCCGACGGTGGCGCCCGCGGCGTTGCCCTGATGGCAGCCGCCGCGGTGGGCCTCGAGCTGGGCGAGGGCGACCCTGGCGGTGGCTGGTCGTTTGACCGGGCATTTGAACCCGTCCTGACCGAAGAGCGAAGGCTCGAGCAGCGCGCGACCTGGAAGGCTCGCGTGGAGGCCCTGATCGAGGTCAATAGCTGACCGTGCCTATCAGCTTGCTGGTGTTCGACTGTGACGGCGTGCTGTTCGAATCAGGTGACGCCAACATCGGTTTTTATAACGAGGTGCTGCGTCGGGTCGGCGAGCCAGCGATGACATCGGCGCTCGAAGAAAAATGCCACGCGATGTCTTCGCCGCAGTTCTTCGAAGTCTACTTCGCCGATCGTCCCGACATGGCTGCGAGGGTACGCGAGACGGCGATCGCTACCGACTACGAACCGTTCTACTCGTTGATGCATCCCGCCCCGGACTTGCACAACCTGCTCGACGCTTTGCGCGCAGACGGCTACCACACGGCCATGGCCACCAACCGTGGCCGTACGGTGGGCCGTCTGCTCGAGCTGTTTGAGCTCGACAGTCGTTTTGATTTCAGCATCGGTACGCTCGACGTCGAGCTGCCCAAGCCGGCTCCGGACATGCTGCTCAGTTGTCTCGAGCATTTTGCCCTGGGGGCGGGTGAAGCCGTTTACCTGGGCGACCAGGACTGCGACCTCCAGGCGGCCACGGCCGCGGGGCTGCATTTTGTGGGAGTCGGGCCGGTTGTCGCCCACGCGCAGCTGAATATGGGAGCTATCAACGAGCTGCCCGGCCTGCTTAGGCTGCTCAATGAGGCTGGCAGTAGCGCGACCTGATGCAACAATCCGCAACGTTCCGGGTTATCTCGGTCTATAGTTGAACCTGGCCGCCAGTTGGGGGCTCAGTCCCGGCCGTTGATACGGTTGATCAGTTCGCGCAGGCGGCCGTGGCCCGAACGGTTGAAATCGAGTACCAGGCGCGGCAGTCCGGCCAGCTCGGGCTCGTCTGATTCCTGGGCAAAGGCTTCGCGCTGTTCGGGCGGCGAGCCCAGGATGTCGCTGAACTCGCGACCCAGCTCTGTCACCAGGCCCTCGTCGAGTCGCTGTTGCAGGCGCAGCACCAGGCGCCGGCCCACGTAGCGCGACGAGTGGTACACACGGTAGAAACGGTTGATCTCGCGTAGCGCCGCTTCGCTGTCGTCAGTGACGGTGTAGAGGGAGAGGTCTTCTTTTGAAATCAGCCCGCGCCTGAGCAGGTGCTCGCGGATGTACTTGTCCCAACTCTTCCAGTAGGTGCCGCCGGGCACGTCGAGGTAGATCATTGGTACGAGCTGACTCTTGCCGGTCTGTATGAGGGTGAGAGATTCGAAACTTTCGTCGTGGGTTCCGAAGCCACCGGGAAACAACACGATGGCCGATGACTCCTTGAGGAAGAACAGCTTTCGCGTGAAGAAGTACTTGAACTGGGCCAGCTTGGGATCGCCCGCGATAAAGCTGTTGGCCTCGTTCTCAAAAGGCAGCTGTATGTTGACGCCGAAGCTGCGCTCTTTGCCGGCGCCTTCCTGGCAGGCCGCCATGATGCCGGGGCCGGCACCGGTAATGATCATAAAGCCGGCGCGGGCGGCCGCCTCAGAAAAGTTGCGCGCGAGGTGATATTCGCCGTGGTCGGCAGGCGTACGCGCGGATCCGAATGTGGTGATCTTGCGCGTGTCGCTCCAGGGCTGAAAACAGGCCAGCCCACTGCGAATTTCGGCGAAGGCGGCCGTGACCAGTTTTATGTCGGCCATGTCGGCACCGCCCCTGACCATGGCGAGGCATTCTTCGATGATCTCGCGCAGGTAGGCCAGAGATTTACGCTCCACGGGTTCAGGCAGGGCCTGGGCGAGCAGGTCGGTTATGGTGTCGGCGAGGACGCTGTCGCTTTTCTGCCTGGCTGCCAAATTACTTGTGCCCCGCCGATCAGCGGCCCAGCGGGGCGGTTGAGTCCTTGCTCTCTGCCCGCTGGCGTTCCAGCGGGAAACCCTGGGTGATGACAACGCCCGCCGGGTCTTCGAACACTACTTCAACTCCCGCGTCGCGCGCGGCCTGTACCCCCATTCTGCCAAGCACGACCAGCGCCGTCGACCACGCCTCGGCAGTTGCGCCGTCGGCCGCCAATACGGTGGCGATTCGTGGTTCGGTGACAGGGCGCTGCGAGCGGGGGTCAATGATGCTGCCCGCCGGGTCGCCCGCTGGCCTGGAGCGCGAGGTCGACAGCGATCGGCCGTCGAGCAGTACGCTGCCGTGCACGGTAGTGGTATCGAGGGCCGCCACGGCTACCCGCCAGGGCCTGCCCCTGGAGTCGCTGCCGAAAGCCGCCTGGCTTGAACCACCCAGGTTGAGCCAGGCTCCGCGCGCTCCTAGCGATAGCAAAAGGTCAACGGCCTCGTCGAGGGCCAGGCCCTTGCCTATGCCGCCGGCGTCCAGGGCGGAGTTGGCCAGGAGGCTGGCGCGGTCTCCGTTGAGCTCAAGCGCGGAGGCTATCCTGATCTCCGGCCCCGCTGCTGCGGGCGCCACGAGGTCTGGCTGCTCGCGCCAGTAATTAACCAGTGGGCCCACGGCCGGGTCAAAGGCGCCGTCTGTGTCCCCTGACAAGCGCAGCATGCTGGCCAGGGCCGTGGCCAGATCGTGGCCGATGAGCTGCGGGCCTTCACCGGCCCGCTGGTTGAAGCGGTACAGCTGGCCGTCGTTTCTCCAGGTGGTGAGCACGTCGTCCCAGTGGGCAACGAGTTGCTGGGCGCGGTCGGCCAGGTTGGCGGCGGCGGCTTTGTCGGGCGCCGTTACCCTGAGCTCGAGTACGGTGCCCATTACAGGCCACCCCCGCGCGGCTTCAAACAGCAAGACTTCGGGGGAGTGGGCGGCCGGGGTGCCGGCCGAAGAGGCAGCGCAGCCCGAAATGGCTACTATCAGCAGCAGTACGCAGGCGCTGTAAGCGCGCACGCGCTTCACGTATCGCCGTTGTAGTCCGAGGGCGTGTTGAACAGCAACGCCCGGGCTACGAGCAACATTAAGCACAGTATCGTCGTCTCGAGCAGCAGGAAGGAGAACACCTTGGCCCAGGCAAAACCCGGGTGAACAAAACGCACCCCCCAGCCCGCGGCCTCGTTGGCCAGTCCCGCGCCGAAGCTGAGAGCGATTCCCCAGGCCTTGATCTTCAGGGACAACGGCACAAACAGCATCAAGTGGGTAAGGGTGAGCAGCAGTATTCCCATCGCGAATGAGTGAAAGTGCAGCACCTCGAGCAGGGCGAGCATGGGGCGGGGTTGGCGGAAGGTTGCGGGGTCGCCCAGGTAGTAGCTCACCACCGAATCAGGATTCAGCGACATCTTCGAGAAATACAGCGCCGCGTTGCTGGCCCAGAGCAGTGCCGTGTAGATCAGGAAGCACAGCACTATGGTCTTCAGCAGACGGTTACGCGTCCACTCCCCTGTGACTACGAATCTCACGGCGACCTGTAAAACCTACGGCAAGTTGGTCCCGGGAGCCAACAGCACTTGCCAGGTGGCCATGGCCCGGCGTATGCCGCCCTCCACGGCCCTGGCCGAGAGCGTGGCGCCGGTGATGCCGGCGATGGCGCGACCCACGCGCAGGTCGTCGCCGAGGTCCTGGTCGTCAAACTGTTTCAGCCAGCGCGGCGGCGGCAAGTACTCGGTGGGCTCGTGGAAGGCCAGTATGTGGGTGGCCGTCACCTTGCCCGAAGGGGCCAGCACCACGAGAAAGGTCTCGGGCAGGGTGCGGACGTTGTGGGTGTCGAGCAGGGCCCAGCCGGTGACCCGGCCGTCGCGCTGGCCCTCGTAGGCGGTGAGCAGCCTCGAGTCGAAACGCGATTTGGCGAGTTCCTCAAGCCGGGTCTTCTGCTCGCCGGTGATAATGAAACTGCGCGTAATAACCTCGTCGGCATCGGGAAACGCCAGCTCCAGCATTTCGTCGCGGGCGTAGAACACCACCGCGTCGGCCGGCTGTCGCCCCAGCAGGGTCGCCGATATGACCAGGGCCAGCAGCGCCGCCCGCGTCCAGTTGGATCGGGCTTTCATCAGAACACGAAGCCCGTGCCCAGGCGCAGCTCGTCGCCGGGGTCACTGCCCGTCTCGGCGTCGCTGAAGTCCCGCCAGTCGAGTTTTATGACTACGTTGGAGATGGGCTTCCAGGCCACGCCCACTTCGAGCACCTCGCGGTCTGACGAGGGGTCGGCGCTGAAGCCCGCGGGCACGTTGGCGTTGGTGTCCAGGGCTGAGTAGCGCAGCCACGGAGCGAGGTACTGGTCGCTGCCCGGACTGAGCATTGGCATAAGATCGTAAGCGATCTCGGCGTACCAGCCCTCCATGGTGGAGCCTATCGTTTTCTCGTTGGCCGTGCTCAGCACGTCGGCGTCGTCGAGGTCAACGGTCACGCCCAGCGCGCGTAGCTCAAGCCCGTGTGAGCGGTACTGCAGGTGGGCCTCGTACATCTGCATGAAGACGTCGGCTTCAACGTCTGCAGTGACGGGGTTACTGTCCATGTCGGCGGCGATGCGGTCCTGGCCCTGGTCGCCCAGGTAGGCTGATGCACCCAGCAGCAGCTCGGGCGTTGGCTCCCAGTCGAGTCGGCCGACCCAGGAAAAATCGTTGGCGAGTTCCTTTGAGCCTTTCTGTCGTCCGCCGCGAATGTCGCCGGAACTGAAGCCGCTGGAGTCCAGGCTGGTGACCACGTAACTGCGGTAACTCAGGCCCGGCGCCAGTTCGCCGAACAGGCCCAGGCCGTTGGCTCTCCAGGTGCTGGGGATGATAAGGCGCTCGACAATGGGCCGCTGGTTGCCGTGGTAGAAAGGAGGCTCATGCATTTCGTTGACGAAGCCCACCGGCACCAGTACGAGTCCGGCGCGAACGTTGGCTCGCTGGTTGATGAGGAAGTCGAGGTACGCGAACTCGACCGACACCGAACCGCTTTTACCGGTCGAGGCGTGCTCGTACTCGATCTCGGTGTTGAGCAGGATCTTGTCGCTGAACTTGTATCCGAGATAGGTCACCAGCCGCAGGAAGTCGGCGGTGTCGTCGCCGCCGTCGACGTGGGCGAAGTTGAATTCGCCGTAGCCGGCTATCGACAGCCCGCTCCCAACGCCATAGACCTTTGACGCCGCCGGCCCCATGCCCCACTCGCTTTTGAGCTCGGTGGTTTCGGGGATGACCTGCGCCTCTTTCACGCGCCCGAGCTCTTCGGCGAGCACTTTGATCTGCCGCTCGAGTTCGTCGATGCGCTTGTCCATGGCCTGGTCGGCCCAGGCGTTGCCTGCGCCCGCTGTCATCACGGTGCAGGCCAGGGCGATGGCCCGCAGGCTGGTAGTTCTCATATCAGTTAATTTCCTTTAGCGGCCGGCAGGGACGGCCCTCTTGTTGACTTTGAGAATGATAGTCAAAGTCGGGACGCTGTGTCAAGCCCCGGTAATTGGCAGAAAACCAAGCCATGGCGTTGCTTTAGTGGCGGGGGCGGCCAATGGATGGCGGCATGGATGCAGCGATACTGTTGACCAGGGGCGGCGCTGTTATGTACGTGCTGCTCGTTCTGTCGGTGGTCGCCGGGGCTATCGTTATTTTTAAAGGCTGGCAATTTACCCGCCTGGGTCTGCGCGACTGGGACTTTGTTGAGCCGGGCCTCGAGGCCCTCGGCCAGGACCCGGCAGAGGCCGGCGAGCTGTTTGCGGCCTCAAAGAACCCGGCCGCGCGCGTGCTCGAAGCGGCCTGCGGACCGCGCCTGCAGTTTATTGAGTCCGAGATGGCGCGCAGGGGCAGTGCCCTCATTCGTGAGCTCGAGTCCTGGCTTCGCGCGTTGTCGGGCATCGCCCACCTGAGCCCCTTGCTGGGTCTACTGGGAACCGTGCTGGGAATGATACGCGCTTTCATGGCCGTTGAGGCAGCCGGCTCGCGGGTCGATCCGGCCATGCTGTCGGGCGGCATATGGATAGCCTTGCTTACCACGGCCTTCGGACTGCTGGTGGCGATACCGGCCATGGCTGCCTTCTACTGGTTGGAGGGCCGGCTCGACAGTTTTGCGGCTACACTCAAGGACGCCTGCGCGCGGGCTCTCGAGCGCCGTGGCCTGGGGTCGTCGGGGGCGGCGACCGAGGGCGGCCGGGTGAATCTGGCCGACGAGGACTATGGAGTTTGACCGTCGCTCACGCCTGCGTCCGCGGCTGAGCGTAGCTCCGCTCGTAGACGTAGTCTTTCTGCTGCTGATATTTTTCCTGCTTACCAGCAGCTACGAGAAGAGCGGGGCCATGCAGCTCGACCTCCCCCGGGCGCAGTCTTCCCGGCCGGTCGGTGACAGTACCATAACGGTAAGCCTGGCCGCCGACGGCAGCACCCGGTTAAACGGCCGCCAGGTGGCCGGCGCAGACCTCAAGGCAGAGCTCGAGCTGTTGCTCAGTGCCGACCAGGCTGTACTGCTGCGTGCCGATCGCGCGGTGGCAGTGGCCCAACTGGTGAGGGTGATGGACTCCGTGCGGCAGGCCGGTGGCCGGGCTCTTTCGTTGGCCACGGTTTTTCCGGCTCCCGCTGGGAGCTCCGACGTCGACCGGGCCGACGATGACGGCGGCTGACAGCAGGCTACTTGCCGGGCTGTCCTTGCTGGCGTCGCTGCTGCTGCACGCGCTGCTCGTGCTGGGCCTGCCCGATATGCGAGCTACCGTCGTCCTCCCTCCCGCTGCGCTTGAGTTCAGCTTTGCCAGCCTCGGCCAGAGTCACGTTTCGCCCGCGCTTGAAAATAAAAAGCCCGCGCCACCGCGGTCGGTGGATAAGGAAGCTGCGGTAAAAAAGCCACTGGCAAAAAAGGCGCCTGTAGAGGAGCGGCCAACTGGGCCCGCAGTTTTGCAACCCAGCCCTCCCCGGCCCTCGCCTTCTGCGAGCGAGGCCGTGGCGCTGGCTTCCCGGCACCGGGCCCTGTACGAGCAAACCCTGGCGGGTTGGATCGCTCGGCACAAGAATTATCCCGAGATCGCGCGACGGCGAGGTGTGACGGGTAGCGGATTGCTCAGGGTTCGCATCGGCCGCGACGGCCGCTTGCTCGAGCAGTCTATCGAGCAGTCCACGGGAAGCGCCCTGCTCGACCGGGCGGCCGCCGACATGTTGGACAGGGCCTCACCGCTTCCGCCTGTACCCGAAACCCTGCCCGCGGGGGACTACGAGTTCCTGCTGCCGGTAGAGTATCGCCTGGCAGCGGCCGCGGATTGAGTTGCCACTGCCTGCGCGCGACCGCCTGCCCACCACCGTTGCTGAGCCGGCCCGCGGCGCTTTTTGGCCCATAACGGCGTGGTTATTCGGGATTGTTGCCCGGTGGGGGAGCCTGCCGGTACAATAGACGGCAGTTGTGTGGGGGAGATAGGGGGGAGAAAGAAACTATGGCTGATTGGACAATCGTGGTACCGGAAGCGCTGGGGGGCACCCTGGCAAATCTGAGTCGCGGCAGCAGGCTGGCCTCGGGGCTGGCCAGGGACCTGACAAGCGCTATTGAAAACGGTCGCCGGAGTTTGTCGTCGGTGACTCACGAGGTTCGAACGGGAGCCACGCGCGTGGGCGACTACCTGGCCGAGGTGGGCGGGGACATGGTCCTGCCGCGCGGTTCGGCATGGGCCGAATGGCTCTTTTCCAGCCTGGGCATCGCTTCGGTCGGGTCGCTGCAGGAGCTCGACGAAAGGATTGAAGACGTCGAGTGCAAGGTCGACGAGGTTGGCCGTGGCCAGGCGGCGCGCGAGCTGTTGCTGCTCAGGCAGAGGGTGGGCGAGCTCGAGTCGGTGATCTCCGACGTTGACGACGGCAAAGGCCGGGACGCCATTCACCTGCTGGTCGATCGCCTGGGCGAGCTGGAGTCCCGTATAGACACCTTGCCCTGGCCCACGATAGACGTCAGCGACGACGTATCTTACTGAGTCTCGAAGAGGCAGCAGCCGGCGACGGACCTTGGCGGTAGGCGCGCGCGAGAAGCTCCACCGGGTGCAGCAATTCGGCGCCTATCCCGGCACGGCGCGCGTGCATCTCTATCTGCAGAATGCAGCCCACGTTGCCCACGGCGAGCACCGAAGCTTCACTTGCGCCCAGGGCCGCCGCTTTTCGCCGTCCCAGCCGTGCCGCCATTGACGGCTGCTCGAGGTTGTAGCTGCCGGCGCTGCCACAGCAGAGCTCACTTTCGGCGAGCTCCAGCGGCTCCCGGCCCACGGCTGCCCGCGTGATTATGCGCGGTTGTTCGGCCACTGAACAGCCGTGCAGCAGGTGACAGGCATCGTGGTAGGCTACCGGTCCGATGTCGCTCAGCGGTTGCACGGGCGGGTCGAAGCCTGCTTCTACGAGTAGCTCGGAGATGTCGCGGGTAGCTCCCGCCATGCGTTGCGCGGCGCCCGAGAGCAGGTCGTCGTGGGCGAGCAAGCTGTCGTACTCGCGCATGAAGGCTCCGCAACCGGCCACCGTGGTCACCACGTGGTCCAGGCCCGCGGCATCGAGCAGGCGCACGTTGTGGCGGGCGAGTTCGGCGGCGCGTTCGCGGTCGCCCGAGTGTGCGTGCATCGCCCCACAACAACCCTGGCCGGCCACGTCGACCACGGTGATGCCGTTTCGCTCGAGCACTTCCCTTGCGTCACGGGTAATGCCGGGCGCCACCGCGTTGCCCACGCAGCCCTGCAGCAGGGCCACGCGCAGGCCGCTTGAGCGTTTGCCGGGGCTGCCGACCGTGAGGCCGCGGGCCCTCAGCTTGCGCTTGCGTCCGGGCATCAGTCCCAGGCCGGGCAGCAGTCGTCGCAGTCGTTCGAGACCGAGCAGGTCGAGCAGTCGCGCGGTGCGGGCAGCGATTTTCAGCAGCAGGGGAAAGCGCGTTACCAGCAGCGCCGCTCTCCTGCCCGGAGCCAGTCGGTGGGCGGCAGCCAGGCGGGGGCGAAACTTATCCATGCGTGCGGAAAAATCGACGCCACTCGGGCAGGCGGTCTCGCAGGCCTTGCAAGCGAGGCAGCCATCGAGGTGCGCGCGCGCGGGTGCGTCAAACTCCTGCTCGCCGGCTTCGATGGCCTCCATGAGATAGATGCGCCCGCGCGGCGAGTCGGCTTCGCTGCCCAGCTCGCGGTAGGTGGGGCAGCTGTGCAGGCAGAGACCGCAGTGTACGCAGGGCAGACCGGTATCCACTACAGGCCACCGGCCAGTCGGCCCGGGGACAGTATGCCAACGGGGTCGAAGCGTTTTTTCAGTTGTCGCATCAGGCCCAGTCCTGCCGGGCGGCCGTGCCAGCAGTCGACGAGTTCGTACAGCTCGGCGGGCGCCTGCTCAACCACCACGCGCGCCTTGTAGTCGAAGGCGGCCTGCCGGAGTTCAGCCAGGAGCGCGGCCATCTCCCGGGGCGATCGCCCACCGGTGGCAGCCTGCCCGGCTGCCACCGGCGGGAGTGGCTCAAGGCCTATCACGGTTTCGCCCGAGCAGAGGTGAGTCAGCAACTGGTAGCTCCCGCCCGCCTTGACGAGGGTCGCTATCCTGTCGGCGAAGGCCAGCGCTTGGCCGGGCATCGAAATCGCGCGCAGGCGCAGCAGCCAGTCCTTGTGGAGCGTGTCGTGGTGGTCGGGCGGGTTGTCGGATCTCGCCAACGGCGCGCAGCCAAGCAGTTCGCGCAGCCGCGCCTGCTGGTAGTCGATCTCGGAGTTGCCACCCTCGATGCGAAGCAGCAGCAGGGGGCGCTCGTGGGCGTTATCGGGCGAGCTGCCGGTGCTGTTTTTACCGCCGTCCCGCAGCAGGTCCATCATCACCGGCGAGAGTTCGCTGTTGAGCAGGCTGGCGCGGGCAGCCACGGCCGCCGCGGTGTCGGCGAGGCGATACTGAAGGGTGAGCGCCGCCACTGGCCGCGGGAAGGTGCGCAGCGTGAGCTGGGTGATGATTGCCAGGCTGCCGTTGGAGCCTGCGAGCAGGCGCACAAGGTCATAGCCGGCCACGTTCTTTACCACTTGTCCGCCTACCGTGAGCTCCCGCCCCGAGCCGTCGATGGCGTTCAGGCCCAGCACCATGTCGCGAAAACAACCGAATCCAGCAGAAGAGCTGCAGGTGGTGTCGGCGGCCACGAGGCCGCCCAGCGTGGCCTGCCCGGCGAGCGGAGGATCGAGCGGCAGGCGCTGACCCGAGGCCGCAAGCGTGCGGTTGAGTTCGGTGAGCGTCGCTCCCGCGCCGATGGTGACGACCATGTCGTTGGGGCGAGCGTCGACCCGTCCACCCAGGCCGCGGGTGGACAGCAGCAGGTCGAGCGCGCGCGGGGGGTTGGCCGCGCCCATGGCCGTGCCTCCACCGGTGACCACCAGCGCCAGCCCCTCGCTGCGCGCCGTGTTTATGCAGCTGAGCAGTTCCTGCTGGTCGCGCGGCGAGAGAACAGTGGGCGCAGTCAGCCCCGACAAGGTCTCGTCGGGGCGGGCGTCACGGGAGGGCACCCCCTCGGTGCCGGCGGCGAGTGCCGCGCCCCTGGCTCCGCTCTGGCTTGCCTGCACAGTCAGCCGCCTCCTCGCGGGCGCGGGCGTGTGACCTCCACGCAGTGGCGGTCACTGGGCAGTATCTTGTGGGGATTGCACAGCGAGCGCGGGTTGAAGACCTCGCGCAGGTCGGTCATTGCGGCAAGGGTAGCGGGCCCAAAGCTGGCCGGCATGAGCTCGATTTTTTCTATTCCTATGCCGTGCTCACCGGTTACCGAGCCGCCCAGTTCGAGGCAGGCCAGGAGTATGTCGCGCCCGGCGTCGAGCACGCGGGCGACCTGCTCGGGATCGTTCTCATCGTAGAGCAACAGCGGGTGAATGTTGCCGTCACCGGCGTGCATGAGATTGGCTATGCGCAGCTTGTAGCGGAGGCCGATTTCGCCGATGCGTTCGACTATTTCGGGTAGAGCGCTGCGAGGGACAACGCCGTCCTGGGTGCAGTAGGACGGCGCCAGTCGGCCCATGGCGCCGAACGCGCGCTTGCGCGATTTCCACAGCAGCTCGCGTTCCCGGGGGTCATCGGCGCGGCGGATTTCGCTCGCACCCTGTTCGTTGCAGGCCCCGGTTACCTGCACGCACTGCTCGTCGAGGGCTGCCGCGAGTCCGTCCAGCTCGATGATGAGCACCGCCCCGGCGTCGGCCGGAAATCCAAAACCGTAGGCTGCCTCGACCGCCTTGATCACCAGCGCGTCCATCATTTCGAGTGCGGCGGGCACCAGCCCGGCCGCGATGATGGCCGACACCGCCCGGCTGGCTTCGAGCACACCGGGAAACACGGCCAGCATGGTTGCCACCGCTTGCGGGGTTTTGACCAGCGCCAACGTGGCCGAGGTTATGATGCCCAGCGTGCCCTCGCTGCCGGTTACAACGCCGGCCAGGTCGAAGCCGCCGCTGCTGGCTTCGCGAGACAGTTGCAGCACCTCGCCGTCGGGCAGCACCAGCTCAAGGCCGAGCAGGTGGTTCACGGTCACGCCGTACTTGAGCGTGTGCGGGCCGCCGCTGTTCTCGGCGACGTTGCCGCCTATGGTGCAGGCGGCCTGGCTCGAGGGATCGGGCGCGTACTGCAAGCCATCGCCTTGGACCAGGCGGGTGACATCGAGGTTGACCACGCCCGCTTCGACCTCGACGCGACGGTTGTCGAGATCCACGTGGCGGATTCGTTGCATGCGACTGGTGCCTATCATCACCGGGATGTCGGCTGGCAGGCAGCCACCGCTCACGCCGGTGCCTGCGCCGCGCGGTACAAAGGCGATACCGGCCTTGTGGAGCAGCTTTACCGAGCGCGACATCTCCTGGGTTGTGGCGGGCAGCAGGACCAGGGCCGGCCGGGCTTTTTCGAGCGTGTAGCCGTCGCACTCGTAAACCCGCAGTGCAGCTTCGCCGGTGAGTAGTCCCTCCTCTCCCAGCATCCGCCTCAGCCTGGTCACCAGCCCGGCGTCCAGCGGCGGGTTGCTCAAGGTAGCGCTCACGTATTGAATCTAACCGCTGCGGCCCACCCGCACCAGAGGCCCCCCCGGGTTGTCTTCGGGAAGGGGGCGCCTTATGCAGCTGATCGTGAGCGATAAAACCCAGCAGGCTTCTTTTGTTCCACCCGATAGGCTGTTGCTTGGGCCCGGTCCGGCCATGGTGCACGAGCGGGTTTACGCCGCCATGTCGCGGCCGATTATCGGCCATCTCGACCCCGTTTTCCTGGATCTCATGGACAGGGTGCAAGGCAATCTTCGTCGGGCGTTCGGCACCGAAAACGCAATGACCCTGCCGGTGTCGGGTACCGGGTCGGCCGGCATGCAGGCTTGTTTTGCCAACCTGCTTGAAGTTGGCGACGAGGTCGTGGTGGGCGTGAACGGAGTGTTCGGCACGCGCATGGCCGACGTTGCCGAGCGGCTGGGTGCGCGCGTGTGCAGGGTCGAGGCCGAGTGGGGCGAGGTGATACCCGTCGAGGCGCTGGCCGAGGCGATTGCTGCCTGCGACAACCCGCGCTTGCTCGCCGTGGTGCATGCCGAGACTTCCACCGGCGCCTGGCAGCCGGTGCAGGGGCTGGCCCAGCTGGCCCACGACTCGGGCGCCCTGTTGATGGTGGATGCCGTTACCTCGCTGGCGGGCTGCCCGCTGGAGGTCGACGCCTGGGATATCGACGCTTGTTATAGTGGTACACAGAAGTGCCTCAGTTGCCCGCCTGGACTGTCGCCACTGACGATGAGCGAGCGCGCCATGCAGCGCGTAGCCGACAGGAAGAGCGCCGTGTCGAGCTGGTATCTGGACCTGGGCTTGATCGCCGGCTATTTCGGAAGCGCACGCGTGTATCACCACACCGCGCCCATTTCGATGCTTTACGCACTGGACGAAGCACTGCTGCTGGTGCACGAGGAAGGGCTTCACGCGCGCTGGGACAGGCACCGCTCCAACCACGAAGCGTTGTGGGCCGGCCTGGCCACGCTCGGCCTGGAGCCCGCCGCAAGCGAGGGGCACCGGCTGTGGATGCTCAACAGCGTGCTCGTGCCTGATGGCGTAGACGAGGCGGGCCTGCGGCGCTCGCTGCTCGAGGATCACGGCATCGAAATAGGCCCCGGTCTCGGCCCCTTGGCTGGGCGCGTGTGGCGTATAGGCCTGATGGGCGAGTCGAGCAGGGCGGCCAACGTACTGCGATTGCTCGGTGCCCTGGCACAGCTGCTGGGCGGCGATGCCGCGAAGGCCCGGCGTGCGGCTGAGCAGTCCGGTCTGCAGGGCTGAAGTCTCTGCCCGGTCGTTAAGCGTTTAGTGTGCATTCGCTCGCTCGCAGCTGTTGACATCTGTGGGGCTCGAATCACAATAGAAAGGTGGCGCTGAGGCCGGTCCCATGGCGGACAGGCTACGGTGGTGAGGCAGGAGATTGAGGCGGAGGATGAGGTGGCCCCGAGGGCTAAGGAGCGGTGGATTGCTGCTCTTGTTGGTCTTTCTTCCCTCCTGCGGCGTGCTCCCCCTGGATTTTAGTTCCTCTCCCGCAACTTCCTACGAGCGCGCCCAACGTGTCGGTGTCATAGGCGACGATCTCGACGTGGAAAGTCTCCTGGCCGCGGCCTCGGCCAGCCTCGACTACTACGACGGCCGGGGTCGGCGTAAGCGCTACTCGCTCGGGCACGATACTTACAGCGCCAAGCAGCTGCGCCACAGCGTGGAGCATTTTGTTGAGCTGGTTCGGCACACGCCCACCGCCTTGCTTCACCAGCGCCTGGCAGAGGAGTGCCGCGCTTACGCGCCCAACGAGGGCGCTCGTTTCACGGCCTACTACGAGCCGGTGCTCAAGGCGCGTAGCAGCCGCGACGAAAATTTTCGTTACCCGGTCTACGCGCGACCCGACGAGCTCACGCGCGTGGAGCTGGGCCGCTTCTTCAAGGGAGACAAGAGGCTCATCCACGGCAAGGTAAAGGCCGGCGACCTAGTGCCCTACCTCACGCGTGAAGAAATCGACGGCAGCCGGCTTCTCGAGGGTCGTGATCTCGAACTGGCGTGGGTGGACGACCCAGTGGCGCTGTACTTTCTGCACGTGCAGGGGTCAGGCCGCCTGCGCATGGAAGACGGCCGCGTGATGCGTGTGAACTTCTCGGCGAGCAACGGTTTGTCTTACTTCAGCGTGGGCCGGTGGATGCTCGACAACCGCGTACTGGGGCCGGGGCAGGGTTCGTCGAGCGCGATACGTTCCTGGCTCACCCTCAACCCCGAGCAACGCGACGGCGTGCTGTTTCGCAACCCGCGCTACATATTTTTTCGCGAGGTCGATCTTGCCGACAACCAGGGGCCCATAGGTTCGCTGGGAGTTCCCCTGATCGGCGGGCGCTCGATAGCCACCGACCCGAGCTTCGTTCCCCCCGGCGCGCTTACTTACATTGTCAGCCGCCGCCCCCAGCTCAACGACAAGGGACAGGTGGCCAGCTGGCGGCACTTTGCCCGCTTTGCTTTCAATCACGATACCGGCGGCGCCATCAAGGGAGCCGGCCGTGCGGACATCTACTGGGGCGAGGGTGAAAAACGCGGACTCGAGGCCGGTTACATGAACGAGCCCGGTCGCATGGCGGTGCTGCTTTGCGGCGTGCAGCCGCGACCCGCGTCGCCCACGCGGCAAGTAGCCGTAGAAGAACTGGGCGAGGTCGAGTGGCCTTACTTCAAGCCGCTCTCGCCCACCGTCGTTGCTTCCGCGGGCTGAGCCCCGGCAGTTGACCCCGGACTGCAGGCCGGAAAACCGGCCCCTTCACCAGGCGGCGTAGCCGCCGTCCACGGGTATCACCGAGCCGGTCACGTAAGACGAAGCGGGTGAAGCCAGGAACAGGCAGGCCGTTCTCAACTCTCCTGCCCGCCCCATTCGGTTCATGGGGCAACCACGGCCCATTCGGTCGACCACGCTTTCCTTGGCGGTGCTGCCGCCGGTCATTTCGCTGGGAAACCAGGCGGGCGCGATGGCGTTCACCGTTATACCATCGCCCGCCCACTCGACGGCCAGCTGCCGGGTGAGGTTGGTGAGCCCACCCTTGGAAGCGCTGTACGCAGCCAGCCGGAACAGCGAGCTGCCGAGGCTGCCGAAGATCGAGCTCACGTTAATTATGCGCCCGCCTCGTCCGCTTGCGCGCATGCCTTCGGCGGCCAGAAGGGAGAGTTGGAAAGCGGCGGTAAGGTTGACGGCGAGCGACTCGTCCCAGGCCTTGGGCCACTGTGTTTCGGCCCGCCCGGTCACCGATATGCCCGCGTTGTTGACCAGTATGTCTATACCGCCGGCCTTGGCCGACAGTTCGGGCCACGCTGCCGCCACTGCCTCACGCTCGCTTATGTCGAGCGCGTGCGTGGTCACGGTGGCCCCCCAGCGTTGTCGTAGCAGTTCGGCCTGTTCGTCGAGCTGCTGCTTGCGCCTGGCCACGAGCAGCAGCGACGCCCCGGCCGAGGCCAGCGCGTCGGCAAACTCGGTGCCAAGGCCCGACGACGCGCCGGTCACCAGCGCAACGCGGCCCGCGAGAGAAAACAATTCCGCGGGCGATTCCGCTTCAACCGTGCTCATGGTGTTTCTCCACTGCCGGCAGTATTCGCGAACACGCCGCGGCTCGCCAGCAATTCTACCGCGCTGTCGATGTCGTCGCAGAGATCAATCAGTTTCATGTGGCGTTCGCCCAGTTCGGTGAGCCCTCCCAGGCTTTCGAGCGCAGCCGGCCATTTGCTGCCCACCAGCAGCAGGGGGCGCGCCGGGATAAGGCTCATGTAGATCTCGTTCCACGCCAGGAAAACTTCGACCAACGTGCCTATGCCCCCGCCCAGGGCTATCCACGCGTCGCTGCCGTGAATAAGACCCTGCAGGCGCTCGTAGAGATCGCCGCAGGGGCGTTCTTCGCTGAGAAACTCGTTGGGCTCGCGGCCGGGAAAATCGGGCACGGTAAAGCCCAGTGCGTGGCCGCCTGCAGCCCGGGCGCCGCGCGAAACGGCTTCCATCACACCGCCGTAGCCACCGCAGGCAACTCGCGCTCCACGCTCGGCCAGCATCCGCCCCAGCCGCTCGGCCGAGCGATAGAGCTCGTCGCCCGCGGGCGCCATTGAGCTACCGAATACTGTTACTACCGTAGACCTGCTTTCATCCGTCATTGGAAACCGTTTTACCCCGCGTACAGGATGCATATCTCCGCGGCCCGGGTTTGTCACGGTGGCTCGCGTTGCGAGGCCTGACCCGGCTACCAACCACTGGTACTACCACTGGCATTATTACTGGCACTACCACGGGCACCAGGGCTGGCAGTCAATGAAACACTTCAGGATAGATAGCAACGGGCAGCGCATAAACGTGACCGACTGGGGTGGGCAGGGCCGCACGCTGCTGTTCTCGCATCCCACGGGTTTTCTCGGCGCGGTGTGGAAGCCGGTCATCGACGAGCTGCGTGGCATCGGTTTCGATGGTCGCGTCTTGTCGATCGATCACCGCGGTCATGGTCTCAGCTCCAAGCCCGACGACGGTTACCAGTGGAGTAACTTCGTGGACGATCTCGAAGGCGTCATGGCCCAGCTCGAACTCGAAGCTGTCATGGGTGTGGGCCACTCGGGCGGTGCCACTACGCTGGCCGGTGTGGCGGCGGCTGACGGGAAACGATTCGAGCGGCTGCTGCTGATCGACCCGATCCTTTTTGATCCCGTGGTCGACGTTTCGTTCGCCGAGGTGGACAACCCCATGTCGGCGCGTACGCGTACCCGCCGCATGGTGTGGCCGTCGCGCGAATACCTGTACGAAGTTTTTGCCTCCAAGCCCCCCTACGACACCTGGACCGAAGCGGCCCTGCGAGCCTACGTTGAGTACGGCAGCTTTGATCGGCCCGACGGCGAGATAGAGCTGCTGTGCCCTGCCCGCCTCGAGGCGCGGGTATACGAGCGTGCAGCAGAGTCCAATGGCTTTGCCTATCTCGAGGCCCTCGACCTGCCGGTACTCGTGGTAAAGGGAGAGACCACCGACTCGTTTTCTGATGAGCGCGCCGCGCGTGCGATGGATCACCTGTCGCAAGGTCGCTTGCTGGTCGTGCCCGGCAGCACGCACTTTGTGCCAATGGAGTTTCCCCGCGTCATTGCCGACCTGATAGTCGAAGAACTCGACGACCCTGCCGCCTGACCAGCTGGGCCTGGTCAGTGCCCGTGGTTCTGCTGGTGATCGGCAGGCGAGGCCTGGGACGGCGAATGGTGGTCCGGCGGATGACCGTCCGGCGGATGCGGGCTGTGGCCCAGGTAGCGGGCAAACGGCAGCGCGGCCAGTAGCAGACCCAGCAGGATGGCGGCGAGCAGGCGCGCGCCGTTCACTCCCTGTCTGCCGACCGCGGCATGGCCACGGTTAAGGCCACGAGCAGGATCGCGGGCAGGTACACGGCCGGGAAATCCAGCAGCCAGTGATTGGCGGGCACCAGCCCGCGGGCGGTGTCGAGCACGTGCACGGCGGCGTGTAACAGGTAGAAAAGACTTACCAGTACCATCACCGGCAGCCTGACGGCCGGTCGAATTGTGGCCCAGGCAAGCCCGAGGCCCATCATGCCGAAGGTGGCGCCCACGTCGCGAATGAAGTGCTCGTTGGCGGGACCAAAATCGGGTACGGCGGCCGGGATGCCGTGATACCAGCCAATCGGGTCGGTCAGCATCCAGGTGGCGTTGGCCAGGTTGCCGAGGGCAAACAGTGCGAGTATCCACGCCCAGGGATCGTTTTTGAGCTCTCTTGTCATGTTTTCTTTTCCCAATCCTGCTCTTCACAAAGGTATAGACCGGCGCTGACGCAGTGCACAACCCGGCCGTGGGGGTTTGCCAAAGCGCGGCGTGGGGCTATACGGAGCCGATGCAGCCTGGTGTTTCGAGCGGGGGGCCCTTGGCCCGGGCGGTGGCCTGGACGGTGCATTTCTACACGGCCTCGGGCGCCGTGCTGGGTTTTCTCGCGTTGCAGGCGGCTTTTGCCGGTGACCACCGCACTTGTTTTATCATGCTCGGCGCCGCCCTGGCGGTAGATTCAACCGACGGCACACTGGCCCGAGCCGCCAACGTGAAGCACGTGCTGCCCTGGTTCGACGGCGCCATGCTCGACAACCTGGTCGACTATCTCAACTACGTCATCGTGCCCGTGGCCGTGTTCATGCAACCGGGCATGCTGCCCGACGAGTTCAGGTTGGTGCCGCTGGTCGTGCTGATGGCGAGCGCCTACGGGTTTTCGCGGGCCGACGCCAAGGGCGTTGTTGAACACTACTTCCTGGGCTTTCCTTCCTACTGGAACATCATGGCGTTCTACTTCGTGGTGCTTGGCACTGGCCCGATGATGAACCTGCTGGTGTTGGTCACCGCGCTGGTACTGGTGTTTGTGCCGCTGAGATGGCTGTACCCCAGCCGCAGCGAAATACTGCGCCGGCGCACGCTCGGCCTGGGCGTGGTGTGGGCGGCGATGGGCCTCGTGCTGGTGCTGCGCTTGCCCGAAGTGCAACCCCTGCTCGGGACGGTGTCGTTGTTCTACCCGCTTTACTACATCGCGGCGTCGCTGGTGTACCACCGGCAGGGCTGAAGCCCGGGCGGCCTGTTCAATAGCTGCGCTGCAGGTTTTCAGCCGTCGCTTTTTTTGCCCGTCGCTTCTTCGACCTGCAGCGTTTGCAGGCTCGGCGTCTGTGGTTGCTCCATCCTCTCAAAAGCTCGCGCGTGCAAAGTATGAAGCGCTTGCTCGACTTCGACCCTGAGTAGTTCGGCGGCGTTGTCTTCGTTGCCCGCGGTGAATGGTCCGAGGGTCTCCAGGCTCACCCTGCTGAAGGGCAGCGGCAGGGCAAAGCGGTCCCAGCCCGGCGCGTACCAGCAGCGCCGGCTGCTGCCACACACGGCGTAGACCGGCAGACCAGTGCGTGCAGCCACCACTGCAAAACCCACCTTGCAGGCCCCGGCCGGCCCCCGTGAGCCATCGGGGGTGATGTAGGTGCAGGTGCCGGTGTCGCGGGTTTCTGCGACGGCTTCGAGCAGGTAATCGACAGCCGGACGTCGGCGACTGGCGCGACTGCTCGAGCCACCTCTCAGGGCGCGGTAGCCATAAAGACGACAGAGTCCGGCGATGACGTCGCCGATGTCGCCTATGCTCACCAGCGTGTGCATGCGCGAGCCGGCGAAAAAAAATGCCAGGTAGAGCAAGCCCTGGTGCAAGCTCACCACGATGCAATCCTTGCCAGCGGCGGCATCGGCCAGTGCCCGGCGGCCGGTCTTGTCTATGCTCACGCCGCTGGTCAGGCGCACAAAGGCCAGCCAGCCCCTGAGCAGCCACGGCACCACGCGCGCGGCCGCGGCGACGCTGGTTTTTTTGAGACGCCGGGCCGGGGACAGCTTAGCGGGGGCAGGGTCGGTGGCGGCAGCATGGTCGCGCTGGGTCATGACGACTGACTGCCCAGCGCTCGGGGCATTGTCAAAGCAGCGGGCTGTTGGTGCTGGTCAAGCTTGCCGCTACCTGCCGCTCTTGACGCAGTCATGGTTGGTCATCACGTTACGCGGCTATGAACAGGCTTGATGAAAAGACGGCGATCATAACCGGCGGCGCGTCGGGCATAGGGCTGGCAACGGCGCGGGCGTTTACCGAGGCGGGTGCGACGGTGGTGCTGGCCGACGTGCAGGACGCTTCGGAAGTTGCCGCCGAACTGGGCGCGACTTTCATGCGTTGTGATGTCACCGACCCCGAGCAGGTGCAGTCACTGGTGGACTCGGTGGTGAGCGCGCGGGGCCGCCTCGATCTCTACTTCAACAATGCCGGCGTCGAGATCAACGGCGCGTTGATCGACACCGAACCCGCCGAGCACCGCCGCCTCATGGACGTAAACGTCAACGGCGTGTTTTATGGATTACGCTCGGCTGTGAGCGCCATGCTCAAGAACCCCGGCCCGGTGCGTGGCGCTATCGTCAACACTGCCTCTGTAGCCGGCCTCGTGGGCGTGCCCGGCATGATCAGCTACAACGCGAGCAAGGGCGCGGTGGTGCTCATGACGCGTGAGGCGGCGGTGGAGTACGCAGCCGAAGGCATCAGGGTCAACGCTGTCTGTCCGGGCATCATACGAACCCCGATGGCGGACTCGGCCATGGCCGTGCTCGGCGGAGGAGACGAGCTGCTCGACGAAATAGGCAAGCGTAGCCACCCTCTGGGTCGCGTGGGAGAGCCCGAAGAAGTGGCCTCTGTTGTGAGATTTCTATGCAGCGACGACGCGTCGTTCGTGACCGGCGTCGCCCTGCCTGTGGATGGCGGCATGACGGCCGGCGTTATCTCGCCCGGCCCTCCACCGGAGTAGGGCCGACCTTCTCGCAGCCGCAGTTGCCTGCAGGCCGATTCAGGCGGCCTGGGTTTCGGCGGTCAGGGGACGGCGGAATCCCCTGAGCATGAGCGCAGCGAAACAGCCGAAGGCAAAGCCGCCCAGGTGGGCCCACCAGGCCGTTGCCACGTCTGCCGAGAACACGCCCAGCACCTGCGTAGCCAACCAGGCCACGATGAAGACCATGGCCGGTATCCACACGCGGATGAGCACGAAGGTGAACTGCACGCGCGCCAGCGGAAAGTAAACCAGGTAGGCACCCAGCACGGCGCTCACGGCTCCTGACGCGCCCACCATGGGCACGTTGGAGTAGGGGTCGGCCAGCACGTGCATGATGCCGGCCGACAGCGCGCCCGACAGGTACAGCAGCACGAACAATAAGCTCCCCAGCCGTTGCTCCACGCGGTGGCCGAACACGAAAAGGTAGAGCTGGTTGCTGATCAGGTGAAAGAAGCCGCCGTGCAGAAAGGCTGCGGTGATTGTGCTCAGCAGCACAGCGGGCGAAGCCGAGGCTTCCAGGCGATAGGGAAACATTGCCCAGGTGGCAAGCAGCTCTTCGGGCTGGGACGAAACGACAAGAAAATAAAAAGCCGTGCAGTTGCCGGCTATGAGCAGCCAGGTGGCGGGCGCAAATCGGTAAGGTCCCAGGGTGTCGCGTATGGGGTACATGGCTTCACTGTGGGCCACGCTGCAGGCGAGGCCCAGTCTAAAAGGATAAGCCCCGTGGCGGCGCTCCACAATGACCTTGTCCGTTTTCGTTACACGGGGCGGGGGTCGATGGCTCCACCGCGGGCTGGAACCGTAGGCCCAGCCTGCCTACAATGCGCCGTTGGAAGTACGCCCACATTGAAAAGAAAAGCACTGAGATGGTTTCGCCTGACGGCGGGCAGCGCCCTGCTGCTGTTGGGATTCGTGGGTGGGTTTATCCCCGTGCTGCAGGGCTGGGTGTTCGTGTTGGCGGGG
>Ga0302132_10000200_pt1 | contig 32305 bp, 34 predicted proteins | sample CB9_321_MG_FD_203113 | JGI IMG/M metagenome (GOLD analysis project Ga0302132, IMG submission 203113) | Marine microbial communities from Western Arctic Ocean, Canada - CB9_32.1 | ecosystem: Environmental > Aquatic > Marine > Oceanic | place: Canada: Western Arctic Ocean | collected 2017-09-19
GCTGTCCCCCTCTGAATATTATATGAAAGTGTGGAATAAGTTTGTGCCTTGGCCGTGATGTAAAACAAATTGACATTATTGCAGACTTGTGGTATGATCATACTATAAGAAGGCAAAATGCGCAACATATTATTTTTTGTTCTTGATACGACAATTAAAGTGATTCTTTTTGAAATATTCTATGGTTTCGGCGCAGTCGTTATCCATCCAATTTTGCAGCATTTTTTTACACTATTTTTAAATTGATGGAGGAAATAATTGAAGTTTGCACATATTGCGGATACTCATATAAAGAATTTAAAATTTCACGATGAGTATCGCATCGTATTTGAGCAGATATATAAGGCGTTGAGAGAGAAAAAAGTAGATTATATTGTCCACTGTGGAGATATAGCACACACAAAAACTCAAATTTCACCCGAATTTGTTGATATGTGTTCGCAGTTTTTTCGAAACTTGTCTATGATTGCTCCTACCTATATTATTTTAGGAAATCATGATGGCAATCTGAAAAACTGTAGCCGCCAAGACGCCCTCACACCGATTGTAGAAGCACTCAATGTGGGCAACTTGCACCTATTGAAGAAGTCTGGTGAAACCCACCTAAGTGATAAGTTTTGTTTGAACGTTCTCTCAGTGTTTGATCGAGAGAACTGGATAAAACCATCTACAAAAAATAAGATCAATATCGCTTTATATCACGGTTCTATTAGTGAGTGCCAAACTGACGCTAATTGGACAATGCATTCAGGAGAAGATGAAATTGATATTTTTGATGATTTTGATTTTGGTATGTTGGGGGATATCCACCGCCGACAGTTTTTAGATAAAGCAGGCCGCGTTTGGTATGCTGGCTCAACCATACAACAAAACCACGGCGAACTTGATGATAAAGGAATTTTAATTTGGGACATCAAGGACAAGGATAATTGGGAAGTAGAGCCAGTTATTTTTAAAAATCCAAAGTCTTTTTTTACAATTTCTTTAACGCCAACGGGGCGTATGCCTCGCAATATTAAAGTGCCCCCGAACGCTCGCTTAAGATTAGTGAGTGAAAACAATCTTCCTCTTAATTCTATGCGGCGAGCAATAGATGTTGCCAAGTATCGATTCAAACCAGAGAGTCTTTCTTTTCTGAATCGTGCGGCTGGCGATAGAGGATCCTTTAAAGAAATCGCAGATGAATTTCGTACCGAAAACCTGCGCGATGTTAACTTACAAGAAGAATTAATAGCAGAATATCTTAAAGGCTATCAAACAAGTTCAGAAATTTTAGATACGGTATACGAACTCAATCGTAAATACAATAAAATTGTTGAGGATTCAGAAGAAATCTCAAGAAATATTAATTGGAAAATTAATCACTTTCAATGGGACAATCTGTTTAATTACGGAAAGGGGAATTCAATTGATTTTAATGGGATGTCAGGTATTATTGGAATCTTTGGAAAGAACTTTTCTGGGAAGAGTTCTATTATCGATGCTGTTCTTTATACTCTCTTTAACACCACCACAAAAAACGAAAGAAAAAACCTCAACGTTATCAACCAAAATAAAGACTTTGGAAGAGGTGAATTAAAGATCCAAATCGGTCATAAACGATATACGATTACCAGGGCTTCAGAAAAGTATACTAAGCGTCTTAAGAAAGAGGAGACGGTAGAAGCCAAGACAGATTTAAATTTTGAAGTCTATGATGAAACCACTGGAGAAACAACCTCATTAAACGGCATCACACGCAATCAGACGGATGCAAATATTCGCAAGCGGTTTGGTACTATGGAAGATTTTTCAATGTCTTCGCTCGCCTCACAGCACGGTGCATTCTCATTTGTGGACGAAGGCTCCACCAAAAGAAAAGAGATTATAGCCAAATTTCTAGATTTGGAGATATTTGATCGGAAATTTAAGTTAGCAAAAGAGGATTCGATAGAGACGAAAGTTTTGTTGAAGAAGAATCAAGATCGTGATTTTCAAATTGAAATTGAAAGTATGATCAAAGAGTTAAAGAAAGCAAAAGAGATTTCAAACAAAAACCAACAAACTTGTATTTTCCTTAGAAAAGAAATGAATTTATTAGAAACTAACTTATTTTCTTTGAATGAACAGATTCAAGCTTTACCCGGAGAATACATTGACATTAGCAAAGTTTTATTAGCCCGAGAACAAAAAAGCAGTTTGCTGAGAATTGCAAAAGAAAGGAACACTAACGATAGAAATTCAATCAACAAGAAATCTCAAATATTAAAAGAAGCACAAGAGTTGATTGATCGATTTGACATAAAAGAATTACTCAACAAGAAATCTACTGCTGATATAATGCAGATTCTTGTGGCAAAACTCGAAGAAGAACTGGACGCTATCGCCAAAAAACGCCGCTTATTGAAAAGCATTCCTTGTGGAGATTCGTTTCCTAAATGCCGATTCATTAAAGATGCTCACGCTTCTGTTAAAACCGTTGCGACAGTTAAACAAAAATTGCAAAAAACATCTAAAGTCTTAGTTGAAATGGATTTAAGCACGATTGAAAGGAGGATTATTCAACACGGCAAATTGGCAGAATTAATCAGAAGATTACAGATAGAATTAAATGCGCTAAAATTACAAAGAGAAAAAACTAAAAATTCTATAGTCAACTTGGAAATTGATCTTGAAAATACACAGTCCAAAATTGAAGAATATAATGAGAATAAAGATGTAATTGAAAACCTGGAAAGCCTTTCGAAACAAAAAGTCACTTATGAGAGCGAAACAGCATCAACAAGGATTAAGATCGAAAAGTGCGAGAAAAAGACATTTGAACTTTACAAAACGGTAGGTTCAAAAGAGCAAATGCTTCAATCTCTCAAAGAAGAAAAGTTATCTCATCTCAGACTTCGAAAAGAATACACTGCTTACGATCTTTTTATGAGGTGTATGCATGCTAATGGGATCGCTTATGGCGTAATAAAAAAGAAAATCCCAGTAATTAATCAAGAGATAGCAAAGATTCTTGCAAACATTGTTGACTTTGAGATTTTCTTTGAGAGCAACGGAAACAAATTTGATATCTTTATTAAACACCCAGAGTTCAACGAAAGACCAATTGAAATGTCTTCTGGCGCAGAAAGAACAATGGCTGCTATGGCTATTCGTTTAGCATTACTTTCTGTATCCTCATTGCCAAAAGCCGATTTGTTTATTCTTGATGAGCCTGGAACCGCCTTGGACGAGGAAAATATGGAAGGGTTTATTAGGATATTGGAACTAATTAAAGTGTATTTTAAGAATGTTTTAATTATCTCACACCTTGATTCTCTTAAAGACTGTGTGGATATGCAAATTGTAATTGAAAAAGATAAAGGATACGCAAAAGTTAATCAATAGGAGATACTTTATGTCGGACGATAATAACAATAATGACGATCCTAACGAGTTTTCGTTTTTGCCTCCCGCTGAGGCACCCCCCTCCTTTACTCAGGAGAAAGATCACTATCACGAACAAGTAGCAGCCGAAGACTTCGGTATGGTAGAAGATTTTGGTTTACAGATGGAATACTCAGACGAAGATCTTCTTCCCGACAACACAGCCCCTTCTTCATTGAATGTGGGTTTTGTTGGTGTTGGAGGTGGTGGTAATAAAATGGCTAACGCTTTTATTAAACTTGGCTTTAATAAGACTTTGTTGGTTAACACGACTGGAAAAGACATTCCAAAGAATGTTGAAGAAGATCATGTGGTCTTGATTCCCGATTCTGATGGAATTGGAAAGAACATTGTATACGGAAAAGAAATATTAAACCAGAACGGTGCCATTATCGAAGATGCCCTACGCATCAAGTTCGGTAAAGTTGATTGGTTATTTGTTCTCGCAGGTGGTGGCGGTGGAACGGGCAGTTCTGTTATTGCTTTACATCCTGTCTTTGAGCGTTATATGCGCTCTGTACAATCAGGCGGTAAAATTGTTTATATAGTCTCGTGGCCAACAGCCCAAGAAAATCTCAACCCCACAATCGCCCGCAACGCGCTGACATTAGCAAATGATGTTTCCAAGTATCCTCATATTGTTCTTGATAACGAACGAGCCACCAGACTGCTTCGTGGGCGAATTGGTATGCTCGGGATGTATCCAGCCGCCAACACACAGTTTGCGAAGTCATTTGCTCAGGTGCTTAAACTTTCTACTGAGGATTCGCCAATTCAATCTTTTGATAGTAAAGATCTAGAAACGTGCTTGGGCAATAATGGCCGAGCCTTTTTAGGTTCAACTATGATAAAAGATCCAAACACTGGAAAACTTGGCTCGGTAATCCTTCACAACTGTATGAACCGATCAGCCTGTCCACCACCAAAGGGTAAGGCTGCCGCAGGTTCTTTAATTTTGGTCGCTTCCGAAGAAATGGTTGCAGACCCGAGAGTAAGTAAACATCTTGAGTCGGCAATCGCCTATGTTGGTGGTCGATGTGAGACGCTTTTCTCTGGCGTTTATGTTAGAAAGAACGTGCCCGGATTGATTGCGATACTAAGTATGAATGGTTTAGATACATAAGGAATTATCAAATGAAAATCACCAAATCCCAACTAAAAAGAATTATTAAAGAGGAGTTCGAAGCCATAAAAGAAGGTGGCACTGGCGCCCAAATCGAGGATCTTATGTGGGAACTCCAAAGTCTTATGGAAACTTATGGAGTTACTTCTGACGATTTACGGGCAGTTCTTGAAGATTTAGACCTGCAATTAAGAGAAGATAAGGAGCCGAACCGCTCGGCTAAAGGCAATGTCACTCAAGCCGCCCGCGAAAAGTATGCGACAGTAGGCGATGATGGTTTCCCCATCTTCGACCGGCAGAGTGCAGAGGCTGCTATCGATCTTCGTGGGCACGCTTCCGAAGCCGATCAAAAAAAGATTATTAATAAGGCTGCCAAGTATGCGCCTGCCGCAGCAAAGAAAGCCAGAGAGGTCGAGAAGAAGTGAAACTCACACAAAAAAGATTATTAGAAATCATTGAAGAAGAAGTGAGGTCCGCCGAGCAAGACGTTCCTTTCACGAATGTGGAAGATTTGAACAAAGCCAGGACTGAATTAATAGCCACGCTCAATGCAGCGGATCTAGAATCAGAAACTCACAAAGGAACCACTTTACAGAGCATACGAGATCTTATAGATACTCTCAGCGGAAAAGGCAAGACAGTCGGAATTAGAGAATATGGCGGTGCTGCCAGCAATTTTGGTGGCAAAGTCGGGGGATTGGGCGCAGCACGCACAGATGGTGTTGACATCTCGGATCACGATTTATATGGACCTCAACAGAACGCAGAAGATAATTTCATTGGTATTCTAATTGATATTGGTCAGATGTTGGAAGAATGGCAAAGAAAGAAATATTCTTCCGATGAGGCTCGCTATAAGAGTTATTATGAAGATTTACAAAACCTATTAGGTGGATACGATCCGTGCGTGCATCATGGAGAAAAATGTGATGATGTGCATCCAAACCAGTCGCATGAAGAATGTATTCAGGTTACAATTAACGATGGGTTACAAGAGGGAAAATATAATAAAAGAGGTAAAAAATGATGGCACAATCAAAAGCATTCATTGACATATGGTTATCTAAACTAACATCCCGCAAGTTACTTGTATGGGGCACCGCTACGGCACTCACATTTTCAGGTCACGTTACGAGCGAAGATTGGGTAATCATTTCAGCAATTTATATTGGAGGCCAGACTATTATTGATGGGATTTCCAAATTGCGTGGCCATAATGTTTAGTAAAATATTGATTAAGTATTGGAGGGAGATTTCGTTATGTATACTTCTGTTGGCTGTAATAGGCAAATATAGCTACGATCAAAAACAATTTGAAGCGGCTTATGGAACTAGCCAAGAATCAATGGAAAAACAAATAACTCATTTAAAAGATATTCACCGCCGTGAGATAGAACTTCGCGAGGAGGTTATTGATAAATATAGAGATACCTTAATCAAATTAGAACAGAACTATTTAGAAGCCCAAGTTGAACTTGAGAAAGAAAGAGAAGAATCTCGTTTCCGTTATATAGAAGATTTCTCTGGCGATCAAAAAAAGATAGTTAACGACATCAAAGAAATTTATGGTTTTACATATGAGCCTTAGTGTGCTATTGTTGTTTAGCACAATAGCATATGCAGAAGATGTGGGCAAATTTACTATTTTAAGTCAAAATGAAATAGCCCCCTTCGAAGGAGTATTGTTTGATCCAATTGCGACCGCCGATATCATTGTCGCGAGATCGTTCACATCAGAAGATTGTGAAATCAAGATAAATCACGAGATTGACAAGAAAGAGGCTGAATTTACTATAGAAAGAGAAACCCTCAATATTCGCTATAAATCTCTAAGAGACGAATACAGATTGATAACAGAACAAAAAGATTTAGAAATCGTACAACTAAAAGAATCACTGCTAAAACAATCCCCAAATAATAATTGGTGGTGGGTCACTGGCGGCGCAGTTGTTGGAACGGCTCTAACATACGGAGCATATAAGGTTTTTAATGAGTAAATCTCAGAATGAAATTGTTGCTATCGAAAAAGCCATTTCAAAAAAGTACGGCGATGAAGCGATACAAAACCCAAAATCCAACTGGAATCCTGAGAAAGAAAAAGAGTATTTAAAGCAAATGAAGGCTTTATATACTAAAGTTCGGCACAACGAGGAACAGCAGGAAAAAGTAGACATTAATGGTATAAAGGTTTCAAAAAAACTACTTAATAGAGATCCTTTAAAGGGATGTACGGTTTGTGGATGCTTTCCACAAAAATCAATGGATGACGTTTGTCTTCTTAAATTTGAATGTTGCAGCAAATGCCATATTCAATACGTCGAAGGCAGAGAAGAAAGATGGTTAAAAGGATGGAGACCTAACAATGGCAACAGTTTATGAAATCGTTCAAGGATTATCTCAAGCAGCCGCAAACGCATATGACGGCGCTTTAGGTGAAGACTATGAACCTGTAAATACGGGCGCTTTGCGTCGAGAGGAAGGCAATGCTCTTATCGATCAGCGTGTAATGGATGGTTTTAATGTGAGATTTTATGGCAATATGATGTGCCTATCTTACCATTCTGAAATCCAACTTAAAGAGGTGTATGCTTCTGGCTTTGAAAGCGAGATAGAGCAAAGGATTGCTGACATCTCTAAGTGGCTTAAAAAGGAATATAAGCGTATCACTGGCGATGGTGTGACGTTGACGAAAGAAGGCGAGATTGATGTTCGCGTTGAAAACACTTCCCGTGTCCGCTCGTGGGTCACCGCCCAAATGCAGTATAAAGTAGGCGGCCTTGATGAGAACATGGAGATAGAGGATCCGTCCCATAATCGACTGGACGCCGGATGGAAGGATTTCCTTGATCAAGGCGGCTGGGATGGCACAGGTGGTAAGCGCCCTGAAAATGATGATCGCAAGAAAGATAAAGGCCCCGAATCATGAGCCGAAAGAACACTAAATTTATTGATCTTAATGATGTATGACTTTTAGACTGAATAAAAAGCAAAGGGTAAAAGAAATATTAAAGTGTGGCAAGGATCCTGCTTACTTTTTGAAGACGTATGCGCGCATCTCTCATCCTCTGCGCGGTCTTATTTCCTTTAATACCTATAATTTTCAAGATAGTCTGCTGGCTGATTTTAATGATTATCGTTTTAACGCAATCCTTAAAGCGCGCCAACTTGGCATCTCTACAATTACAGCCGGCTATATTGTCTGGATGATGCTTTTCCATCGCGACAAAGCAGTTCTTGTCATGGCTACTAAATTTGCAACTGCAGGTAACTTAGTCGGCAAAGTAAAAAAGATTATGAAGAATCTCCCAGACTGGATTCGAATAGCCAATATAGATATTGATAATCGCACTTCTTTCATTCTTTCTAATGGTTCTTCAATTAAAGCAGCCTCCACCTCTGGCGATGCCGGTAGATCGGAGGCGTTGTCACTTTTGGTTCTCGATGAGGCAGCCCATATCGAGGGGCTAGAAGGATTGTGGACTGGGCTATATCCCACCCTTTCAACTGGTGGTCGATGTATCGCCCTCTCAACCCCTAATGGTGTGGGAAATTGGTTTCATAAAACCTGTGTAGGTGCTGAAGCCAGCACTAACGACTTTAATTTAACAACCTTAATGTGGGATGTACACCCAGAACGAGATTTAAAATGGTTTCAAAAAGAAACTAGAAATATGTCTAAGCGCCAAATCGCGCAAGAGTTAGAATGTAATTTTAATACCTCTGGGGAAACTGTAATTGATTCTGATGATATAGGATGGCTTTTAAGTTGTGTTAAAGAACCAAAACACAGAACAGGCTTCGATAGGAATTTTTGGATTTGGGAGGAATATGTCCCTTCTTCAGATTATTTGATGGTGGCAGATGTCGCGCGCGGAGATGGTGAAGACTTTTCTGCATTTCACATAATTAAAATAGAAACATTAGAAGTGATAGGCGAATATCAAGGAAAACCAACTCCTGATATGTTTGCTAATATGATAAATCAAGTCGGCCGAGAATTCGGCAATTGTATGCTGGTTGTGGAAAACAACAATATTGGCTACACAGTTCTTGATAAACTGATAGAATATGCTTATCCAAATTTATATTATTCAATTAAATCTACTCATGAATATATTGATCAGCATCAAGCCGAAAGCCACTCTGCTGCCGTCCCTGGTTTTTCTACTAGCGTAAGAACCCGACCTCTTATAATAGCGAAATTAGAAGAGTTTATAAGAAATAAACTAATTAAGTTATATTCATCGCGCACTGTTAACGAAATGAAAACTTTTATTTGGAGAAACGGCAAGCCACAGGCGATGAAGGGCTATCATGATGATCTTACAATGGCTTTAGCCATCGCTTGTTGGGTCCGAGACACAGCCCTTCAGATCAATGCCAGAAATTTAAATTACCAAAAGGCTTTTGTAAGCGCAATTATAACATCAAAAACTACCATAAATACACAAATCTCTGGCCAACATGGCTATAAAAGAAATAATATTATGGACAAACAAGTTGAAGCTAAAGAATTATACGATCAATATAAATGGATTATAAAGTGAGAAAATAGATGGCACGCAACAGAAAAGGGAAAAACCCCGCTAACGCACAATCAGAGCTTTTTAAAGCATTAACACGCTTGTTTTCTGGTCCTATCATTAGCTACAGATCACAGTCCGGAAGGAGAATTAGACGACAGCACCTGGATAAGTTCGGTTCTAAGTTTAAATCGGCTTCAGGTCAACAGTTTAAAAAGTCTCTTTATAACCCGCTGGACGTCATAGCTACCGATGCTATAGCAAATCAACGTCGAACTGAGCGTTATGTTGACTTCGATCAGATGGAATACATGCCAGAAATCGCATCATCACTTGATATTTATGCTGATGAGATGACGACATATTCAGAATTGAGACCTATGCTTAATGTGAAATGCTCAAATGAAGAAATCAAAGCTGTCTTAACTATTCTTTATGATCAGGTATTAAACATTCAATATAATCTTTTTGGATGGAGCCGCACAATGTGCAAATATGGAGACTTTTTTCTGTATTTGGATATTGACGATAAGTATGGTGTAAAGTCTGTTATTGCCCTTCCTTCTCAAGAGATTGAGCGCTTAGAAGGGAAAGATTCCACAAACCCGAATTACGTACAATTTCAGTGGAACTCTGCCGGCATGACGTTTGAAAATTGGCAGATGTGCCATTTTCGTATTTTAGGAAATAATAAGTATATGCCGTATGGTTCTTCGATTATGGAACCCGCCCGCCGCATCTGGCGCCAACTTACGCTAATGGAAGATGCTATGATGGCTTATCGAATTGTTCGTTCGTCTGAAAGGCGAGTGTTCAAGATAGATGTTGGAGCAATTCCACCACAAGATGTAGAACAATATATGGAAAAGGTTGTTTCTCAATTGAAAAGACATTCTGTTGTAGATCCTAAAACAGGACATATTGATCTTCGATACAACCCTATGAGCATTGAAGAAGATTATTTCATTCCTGTGCGAGCAGGAAGTGTGACAGACATTCAAAATCTTGCTGGCGGCACCAATACTACACAGATTGATGACATCAAATATCTCAGAGACAAACTGTTCTCGGCTCTCAAGGTTCCAGCAGCATATCTTTCAATGGGCGAAGAAGCAGCCGAAGACAAGACAACATTAGCACAAAAAGATATTCGCTTTGCGAGGACGGTGCAGAGATTACAAAGAGTTATTATTGCTGAACTAACTAAGGTCGGCATTATTCACCTTTATACACTCGGTTTCCGTGGAGACGATTTATTGAGTTTTAGTTTAACATTAAACAATCCTTCAAAAATCGCTGAACTTCAAGAACTAGAACATTGGAAGCAAAAATTTGATATTGCTGGTTCTGCAACCGAAGGGTTTTTCTCTCGACGTTGGGTAATGGAACATATTTTTGGAATGTCGAACGAAGAATTTGTTCGTAATCAGCGCGAAATGTATTATGACCGTAAACAAGATGCCGCGTTACAGGCAGTTGCTGAAGCAGCCGCAGCCAATGCTGCAGGTGCTATGGGCGATATAGGCGATATGGGCGGCGACATAGGTGATCTAGGCGGGGATATGGGCGACCTAGGTGCCCCTGGCGGCCCAGAAGAAATTCCAGCCGGCAACGTAGGGGCTGATGATCTTGGGGGCGGCGAGCCGGCTCCAGCAGGAGCAGAGGGTGAATCTCCCTTATTAGCAGTTCCCCCTGGCTCTCGTAATTCTCCCCGCACTTATGGACGAGGCGAACGCTATTATGCTAAAAACGGACGAAACGATAAGCGCTCGGGTACAGGTCCACGCTCGCGTTCAATGAAAGCATCTGCTGGTCAAAAGGCCAGCCCAGGAATGAGAAATATCTTCCCTGGTGCCGAAATAAATACTCTTGCTAAACCAATTGGTGCAAACGTAGGTATTTATGAAGGCGAGCCATCTATTTATAAATTGAGAGAACAAACAGAAGAAGATAGGTTATTTGAAGTTAACGAATCAATTCGTTCTCTACTTGAAGGACTAGAAGCTAAAAACAATACAATGTTGGAGCAAAAGAATGAAAATAAAGCATAATAAAAAAAGAAATACTGCATTTGTTTATGAAGCGCTCGTGAGAGAAGCGACAGTTGCTATTCTCCGAAAAGAGCACAAAAAAAGAGATAAAGTAATTTCTATTATTAAGAAACATTTCAAACCTTCAAGCCTGCTGGTGCAGGATTTACAGTGTTATCGTTCTTTATATGAGAATCAGAGTCTGGATGAACAGACTGCCGAAAAGATTTTTAAAGAAGTTCGAATGCAGAAAATGATAATTGATCCTAATGGGCTCTTTAAACAGCAAACTGAATTGATTCACGATATCAATAAAGAGGTATCTCCAAGTGTTTACAATAATTTTGTGCCAAATTATAGAACTTTGGCCACTATTGATCAGATGTTTTCTTCCAAGACCTCCCCCAAAAATAAGGTTATTTTAGAGAGGGAGATCGTTGGGCAGATGAGACAAGACGGTGATCCACAAAAATCTATGAAACCAGTTGATGATATCACTTATAAGATCTTTGTTAACAAGTTCAATGACAAATACCAGACTACACTCTTGAAAGAACAGAAAGAATTGCTTACTCATTATATTGCTTCTTTTGCTGACAATGGGATGGGACTTAAGATATTCTTAAATTCTGAAATTGGTAGGCTTAAGGAATGTATCGAGAAAGCACGTACACTAGAAGATCTTAAAGACGATGACGAAATGTTAACAAAATCGAAGCAGATAATCGAAAAACTACAGTCGTTTGCTAAAGAGGGTATTAACGAAAACATTTTGATGACAGTTCTTAAGACACAATCATTGGTCGAGGAAATTTATAATGGCGATAACAATTAGAGTTGGCAATGAAGCCAATAAAAAATTAGTCACTCTTGAAATGGATATTCGTAAGAGTCTCAGCGGAGACCTTATGATTTTTGATCATGGGGACATTGATATTGTGTTATCAACACAGCAAAACAAAGTCATTGCTTTTCCTAAAGAAGTAATCTCAGATTACGTTTACGGAGCACAAAATCGTTTATTTACCTTTTTAAGAAAAAGAGGCGTTGTAATACCAGAATCAATTCAAGCAGGCTCCTTTTATGGTTCTTTTGAAGCGACAATGGAGACACCTGCTAATGAAGATATGAGCGCTGCCAAGTTAACTTTGGTAAATATTTCCAATTTTATCACCGAAGAACGCCCTTATTTTGAATCAACAGAAGCAATTATATCGATGACCGACGACGAATTCATAGATCCAGACAAAGAAGACTCTACAGAACTTGGAGAAGTACCACAGGAAGTCAGCCAGGGCTCACTACGCAAAGGCTTCGTGAGGGATCCTTACGCAATGAATTATCTGTATACAATATAGGGTTTAAAAATGTCTGATATGAAATTAATTATGGAGAATTGGCGTTCAAGTTTTCTTATTGAGGAAGGCTTAGAAACTGTTGGAGATTTGATCAAAGTAATCAAAATAGTCAAAAGAGATAAAACTTTAAAGGCCGGCGGCAAACTTATGGCTAAGTTGGCCACGGCAGGCTTGACCGATGTCGCTGATTTTATAGGGGGAGCATTAGATGCAGGGGGCTTCGCAGCAGCGCTGTATGGTGGTGATTTATCTAACAAAAAACAACCCGTAGGTTTGCAATCGATTGCTATAGACCCTGATGTTTCTAGAATTGTTGATAATGATATTGAAAAGGCTTTTTTAAAATATTTGTCAAAGGAACTAGAACAGATAGATCCAAACACTAGTTTAAATAATATAGATACTACAAAAATGTTACAAGATTTTATAGCCGCTAATTTTAATAGTAAAACGGTAAAAGAATGACAGAATTAATAATTTTTATATTAAGCGCCTATGGGTTGACGCAGGGAATTATATATGGATCCATATTTAATGGAATAAGACCGACCAAGGGAAAACTTGGAGAGTTGTTTAAATGCCCAATGTGCATGGGTTTTCACGTTGGTTGGTTTTTGGTGCTACTTTCTCCGTTTACAGAACTATTTAGTTTTGACGTTAGTCTAATCAATTTCCTCCTTCTTGGAGCCTTGTCCTCCGGAACATCTTATATTTTCAATATGGTGTTTGGAGATAACGGAATAAAACATTCGCAAACTATGGAGATAACTAATAATGAAGATCACGAAGAAACAGCTTAGGCAAATCATTGCTGAAGAAATAAGAGTGGTTACTGAAGGCAACCTTAGACCCGCTGTAGCCTCCGTTCTCAAATTGATGCAGACAAATCCCCGAGTAGCCCAATATATCACCGCTATTAAAGCTGATCCTACTATGCGCGCCCAATTTTTGGCTAGCATGAATCAATTAATGGGCGTAGAAGACGCTAGCAAAGAAACGAGCAGAGTGCGCAGTCAGCAGCGCGCCCTTGCGCCCGCAGCCGCCCCAACCCCGGAGCCCGAACAACAATGAACAATACATGGACAAAGAAGTGGATGCTTCAACCAGTTAGACTTTGTAAATCTGGCTGCTCAATCACGCCGGTAGCGCCGGCACTAAAGAGATAAAAGGTTAAAAAATGAAAAAAGTATTACGAGAATATTATGCACTGTGCGAAGGTGGTGTTTGTAAAGACCTTCTCACTGAACAGGAGAAACAATATGTCGCTGATGGCGGCATGATTTTGTCTGGAGTAATGCAAAGAGCAGATACAGTTAATGGAAATGGCCGCGTATATCCACACAACGTTCTTATAAAAGAGATGAAGAATTACCAGAAGCTTGTCAAAGAAAACAGAGCGTTAGGAGAACTTGATCATCCGGAAGATTCGGTCATCAATCTTAAAAATGCTTCACATATGATTACTGAAGTGTGGTGGGATAACAAAAACGTAATGGGCAAAGCCAAAGTTCTTGATACTCCATCTGGAAAAATCCTCCGTTCTCTTGTGGATTCTGGCGTGACGCTAGGTATTTCATCGAGAGGAATGGGATCTGTTACAGAAAGCAACGGACAAACCACAGTTGAAGAAGATTTCCAACTTATTTGTTTTGATTTTGTTTCTGAGCCATCGACACCTGGCGCTTTTATGATGAAAGAAGCCAAAGATTATAATAACGTAGTATTTACTAAAGCAGATCGCATTAACAGATTGTTAAATGAGGTATTGGAAGATGAGTGAATGGTCAAGTTATGAAGACCACCAAAAGCTAACTGAGAGTTGGCTCAAATTCGCAACCCAAAAGCGCCCATTAAACGAGCGCCGGTGGAGTGGCCACGCTATGGGACTCGACATCCCCACCAAAGCGCCCACCACCACCGAACCCGCCGAAGTTCCAGATCCCCCAGAAGAGTGCCCGGCAACCACTGAGGAAATGTCAGGTTCAGTAGAGAAACTACAGCATCTGATCACAACCCACGCTGCTTTTTACGAGAAAGTGACCAACGGACTGAAGGGCCACCCCCATCGAGATCGATATGGCAGCGCCCACGGGCAATGGGTTGATGTAGTCAACGAGGCCAATAATGATCAATTGGCGCTCGCCGACATTAAAAAGCTTATAGACGGCGGCTGCTACGAATTTGCAGCACACCAAATTATATCTCCTTTAAGTGATGTTGATAGCCTTAAACAGGCGGCTACCGATGAGACGGACAATCATACCGTAAGAGTGGCCATCGACAATTGGCTTGGCTTATACAAACTGGGCGAAAGCCTCCTTGGTGCTGCCCCCGCGCCAACGCCAGCCACGACCGCACCAACACCTACTGACATCTCTGACGACGACGACAACCCCTCCGCAGACATTCTCACTGACCTCCCACCAGATACCGTCGCCCCAACCCCGTCGCCCGTCGATGAGCCCGCTGGCACAGAAGATGATCCCCCATTCGCCCCACCAGCACGAAGACCCTGGCTCGAAGAGACTGACGACGGCATTCAGTTAAATTTAGTGGATTTTATAAGAGAAATAGCAGAGACAACAAACCCAGGTGTCAATGATTTTTCACCACCCAACCCCGATGGCTACGACGCCAGCGATCTGCCGGAGTGGCCAGTGGTCGAATGGGGTATGAATTTATTTCGTCTCCTCACCCTCGGCACCGAGAAACCCCAGTCCATTATTGATATCGATGGCCCCCGTCTCCAGGAAGTGCTTCGCACCCTCGACGCGCAAACCGTACTTGGCACGCTGCAAAATTTGACGGCTGAAGCATATGGCAGACTAGATGAAGCAGGCGCCTTCAATGAAGGCATCGTGGTAAAAGTCAATCTTCAAGCAACCGATCCGCCCGACACGCCTGCCGGGGAAAAACCGTCGACCGACATTTTTGCTGGCAAAGACCAGCAAAAAAACAGTTTGAATTTGAGACTTAGAGAATCAACGCTTAATAGATGGCAAATACTTGCCGGCATTAAAAAACCGAGAGTAATATGAAAAAATCAGATTTGAAAGAATTAATCAAGCCTTTAGTTAAAGAATGTATTCATGAAGTTCTTTTAGAAGAAGGTCTATTGTCAAATATCGTATCGGAAGTAGCAAAAGGAATGCAAGGTAATTTAATCGTCGAGACAAAACAGAAACCAACTCGTTCTTTTGTTGATGAAGACGTGCGAATTAAAAGACAAACAGAAATAACAAATAGCAAACTTAAAACACACCGAAAGAAACTAATGGAGTCCATCGGCGCTGATGCGTATAATGGAGTGAATTTGTTTGAGGGTACAGACCCTATGACAACCCAAGAGGCTTCAGGTCAAAAACAGGGTTCCGTTGATTTAGGCAATCCTACTGATGCTGGTGTGGATATCAGTTCTCTACTTGGCTCATCTAAACTTTGGAAAGCAATGAAATGAAGAAAGGATCTAATATATCAGTTAACTTACGACAGTGTGGAAACAACACTGAAAAAATGATTCGTAAATTTATAAAGAAATGTAAGAAAGAAAGGATTGTTGAGGAAGCGAGAGATCGTCGTTATTATAAAAAGCCTTCTGATGCTAAACGTGAAAAGCGCAGACGAGCAGAAAGAACGCGCCTTCGTGAAGAAAGAAAGAGACAAAGAATGATAGAAATCCGCAATAGAAAAAATAGATGACTATTTATATTTGTAAACAAAATTGGAGGTTTTATAATGGCAATGTCATGGAAGGCTGAAGTTGGTATCAACAACGTGCCCGCATATCAAGTAAGTGGAAGGCCATTTTCCAGCGCTAGCGTTATCTATGATCAGGTTGCTGCCCGCGAGGTTAAATTTCCTTATGTTACACGCTGGATTCAAGTGATCAACAAGAGCACAAGCGTCTTACGAGTTGGATATTCGGCTGCAGGTGTCGTGGGAGCCAAGACATCAGGTCATGGCAACAAATATTATTTTACAGTCGACGCGAGTGGTTCCAATGGTTACGGAAAATCTGAACTGTATGAAACAAAAGTTTCATCCCTCTGGCTCTATGGTAATGTGGCTGCAGCAGGCACATGCGATGTAGTGGCTGGTCTTACTACTATTGCCAGGTTCCGGACATCTGGTAGTTTAGGTCTAAACTTCTCTGGATCTGGCCCTGTTGCTGAAGGAGTGTAATTAAATGGCTAAGTTTGGCTGGGCATATATTAATTGTTCGGGTGCTTCCTCAGATCAGACCCATGGCCCGGCATACTCTATTCAGTATGTCACATCATCTGCCGCTACAAGCACTACAGGATCGGGATATCTTACGTATCACACAGGTAGCGCCACCGGCTTTTCTGTTTCTACATTAATTTTATCAGGAAATATGATTATAACGGGCACTTTGAGTGCTAGTGTATACAACTACGAGAACATTACTATTATTGATGCCACTGGTTCTACGTATTTTGGCAATACGGATGATGATATCCATATGCGTACCGGTAGCCTGGTAGTCTCTAACCAGGCCGGCACGCATATTTTAAGTGCGTCTGTTGGACAAAAGACAGTTTATGTAAAGGGCTTTGCTGGTAATTATACTGGTGTCTCAACGTTATCATACGCCCCCGTCGATGGAGACTATATTTTAGGTGTCACGCGCGGCAATTATGTTACAATGTCATTGCCCGCCCCCTCGTCACTCAACTCCGGCCGGGTTTTATTAATTAAAGATGAATTCAAAAATAGAGGTACAGGAAGCATTTTTGTTACCGGCGCCGCTTCTGGTTTTTTGATCGATCATGCATCCTCCTACTTGATGACAGGCTCCAACCCTGCTATTAGCTTATATTCAAATGGTAGCAATTGGTTCGTCTTCTAATTAACAGAGGAGGACTGCCAAGTGGCATATAATATTTTATCTGGCACTGTGATTGCCGCTGACAAATATTTGCCCGGCGATCTAGTAGTTAATGTCGTTTCAGGAAATTTAAGTACGTCAGACGCCGCAACGGTTATTAATGTTCCGCGCGTATTTAATGCTACGAATAATAGCGTCGTCACTAACGTTGGCGGCGATGCTAATGTATTAACATGTGAAAGTAATCTTACTTTTGATGGTGATACACTTAATATTGTAGGCGAACTTACAGCCAGCACTGGAGTTTCGGCTTCTTTCTTTATGGGTGATGGCAGTCGCCTTACTGGGATAACTAGTGGTGGTGGCGCTTCGGGCGCAGGTCCAGATTACTCCATTCAGTTTACGACCGGCTCCGGAGGGATTAGCGGCTCAGCCGACCTCCTTTTTAGTGCTTCTATATTAAGTCTCGCAGGAGGATTGAAATTAAGTCGGGTAGAGATTAGTGCCAGTTATTCTATCACAACTACTGATTATTACATTGGGGTCAACACAGCCGAAAACGTCAGCGCTATTACAGTAAGTCTTCCTAGCGCTAGCTTGATGCAGGATGGACAATCGTATGTTATAAAAGATGAAGGCGGACAAGCAAATAGCAAGAATGTATCGGTTGCCGCTGCGGGATCAGATAAAATCGATGGTCAAAATATTGTAGTTTTGGAGTCTCCTTACGCATCTATTCATCTTTATTGTAACGGTTCTAACAAATATTTTATATGCTAACTATTTAAGCCCCCACCTCGACTACGTATTAATGAGGGGTAGAGTACGCTTATGGAAATTGGCGTACTTATACCAATTTAATTAAAAACTATTTTATAGGAGGGTTTTTTAATGGCTTATAAATTTCAATTAGGTGATGCTCGAATGAGTGGATCCTTAACACAGGAAGAAGGTATTACTGTTGTTGCTGGTGGGGCTACTGTCACCGCTGGTGGACTTACAGTTAGTGCCGGTACTTCCGCTGTACAGGCTTTAACGTCTACCACGTTAAGTGCTACTGGTGATGTAGATCTCGGTAATGCTACTTCTGATACAATTACTTGTACTGGTCGTTTTGATTCGGATCTTGTTCCGTCTGCTGACAGCGCACAGGATCTCGGTTCTTCGGCTTTACAGTGGGCAGAAGCTCACGTTGACACTGGTCACATCGATACACTTACAGTAACTGGTACTTCGACTCTTACTACTGTTGATATCAACGGTGGTAATATTGACGGTACCGCAATTGGTGCTGTTAGTGTTGCTGCTGGTTCGTTCGCTGCTGTTGTCGGAACAACGGGTGTCTATTCGGGCATTCTTAAAACTGATGACGCTACTGAAGCTACTTCGACAACTGACGGTTCTTTACAGACTGACGGTGGTTTGAGTGTTGCTAAGAGTGCTGTTATTGGTGATGATTTGGATCTCTTGTCTGACGGTGCAATTTTTAGCATTGGAAGTACTTCTAAGTTCGTCTTAACGGATCAGAGTGCAAACAACGCTGTGATGGCTGCTTCTGGCGCCAGACTCGCATTTGGTGATGCTGGTGAGTATATTAGTGGCGACGGAACTGATCTTAAGATCGTTTCTAGTAATGACATTGATGTAACTGGCGATTTAGATGTTGTCGGTGGAGTGACTTCAACTCTGGTATCTACTTTAGCTAGTGCTTCTGGTATAACCACTATAGGTTCTACCACGGCTGCTGTCTTCTCGGCTGCTGGTGTTCTGAGTATTAATAATGCTACTGAAGCAACCAGTACCACAGACGGCTCTTTACAGACTGACGGTGGTTTGAGTGTTGCACTGAGTGCTGTTGTTGGGGATGACCTTGACTTACTTTCTGATTCTGCCATTCTTAACTTTGGTGCTGATAAAGATGTCACAGTGACTCACGTTGCTGATACTGGTCTTCTTCTGAGCGGTTCTCAGGCCGCCACCCGCATTCAATTCAATGATTCTTCGCAGTACATCGGTGGTTCCAGCCTTGTAGATCTTGATCTCGCGGCCACAACTGATATTAATATGGATTGTACTACAGTTGATATTAATGGTAAATTGGACGTGTCTGGAACATCGAAGTTGACTGGTGTTGTCACTATTGATGCTGGTGTCGTTCCCGACGCCGATGATGGCGCTTACCTTGGTCAGGCCGGAACCGCTTTTAGCGATCTGTTCCTTGCTGAAGGTGGTGTGATTAACTGGGATAGTGGTGATATGACCATGACTCAGGCTAGTAACGTTCTTACTGTTGCTGGTGGTACTTTAACTGCTACACTGACCAATGCGTTAACCAACGGTACTAATGGCGGAATCGCGACGTTATCTTATAGCGGTGCGGCTGCTGATACTGTCGAGTTGGATCTCAATGATCTCACCGCCGCTGCTGTTGATGTGGCTGCTGATAGTATCGCTATCGTCGACTTTAATGATAGTGGTGCCACAAGAAAAGAAAGCATTGCTGACCTCGTTGCTGGTATGGCTGGAACCGGTCTTACGGCTGCTTCTGGACAGCTTTCTGTCGGTGCCGCTAGTACTCCTAACGGAATTGGTGATGCTGCTGCAACTTTGGCAGAAGGAATTAACTACGGTACAACCACCTTCACTGCTGCTCGCATCTGGACAATGCTTGCTTCGGAGAACTTGACTGTTGGAGACGTGATTCGTGTTAAAGCACCCGCTGGTGTTTCTACCAGTAACACGTTGACAATCCTCAAGGATGGGGTACAAAAGTTTGATGGCCAAGATTCGTTAATAATCGAGTCGCCTTATGGTGCTGTCGCGCTTTTCTACGTCGCTGTTAATAAATTCGCAATCCTCTAATCTACGGTTTTCCTTAGATTAAAAGACATATCTTTTTGGATGCCTCCTTTTTGGGGGCATTCATTTATGTTTATTTATTATTTCTTGGGGCTCTCTGAATAAGCGGCTAATTATAGAGTGAGGATCAAATATGGCATATAATGTTTTAAAAGGAAAAGTTGAGGGCTCTGTAGATCAGCACGCTGATCAGGAAATAAATGGAGTAAAAGTATTTAAAAACACTGTTAGTGGCAGCGGCTTTTATGACACGACTGCCGAAAGCCTATGCGCTACTTTAAAAGATGTGCCACTCCGGAAATTAAAGACTAGTAATATTAATGGAGTTTTAACCTATCAAGGCGACTATTCCGCAAAAGCGGAATATAACTTAAAATTTGATGGAAAAGAACTAACAACCAAAGACATACGAGCAGAACGTCTATTCGGTTCTGGCGCCGGACTACACGATATCCCCACTGATCGCTTTAGTGGTTCTATTAGCGCCCACAATTTGCATAAAGGACCAACATTAAAAGACTCAAAGGGATATTTACAAGTCAACACAAACGAAGGCTTACATTCCACAAAAGATGGCTTGTCTGTCTTACTGGACAGCAACGGTGCTTTAGATATAAAAGATCGACACTTAATTGTTAATCCTAAAAGATCTTTGGACATCACCGCTAGAGGTCAAAATCTAAGTGATGCGGATTTCTTGGTGGTTTATGATGCTTCGAGAGGAGATACCCGCCGCACAACTTTAAGTAATTTTTATGATTCTTATATCAATACAAAAACCTTACAACCCGAAGGCCCACTGAATAGTATTCAACTTCGCGGACGAAAAGGTCTTTCGGCAACCCCCGCTTTGACTTTTGATAATAACAAGACGTTAAATGTCGGCGGCACACTCTGTGCTAATCAAATGTCAATCTCAGACAAAGCAGTTTTTAATGGAGACGTTAGATATAATGGCGCGGTATATAAATCTATAAAAACGATAACAGAAGAACGCTATGAAATTATTGAAACCGATCATACTATTTTAGCCAATACAACAGACCATGTTATTACAATTGTCCTACCCCCAGCAGACGAATGCCAAGGTCGAGAATTGATAATTAAAAAAATTAATAATAACAAATATAAACTCAATTCTAATCTGCTTCATATTGCCCCAACCGGCGATACCATCGACATGCGTGAAGATATGAATATTAAATATAATTATGGGGTAAGAACACTTCAGTCGGACGGCGCTAATTGGTGGGTTATTAACCGAACAGGCTCATAAATTGATCCTTTTTAACTATTAGGGTACTATTTATTTTGAAAACCGTGTTTGGAGAATAATTTATATGTCTAGTTTACTCAAAGAAGCGATTGTTGATGCTACTGCGTTACGTATCGCGGCACTTAAAAATGCCGAAGCATCTGTTATTGATAAATATTCAGATGAGGTACGCAATACTTTAAATAAGCTGCTTGAACAGGACGAATTTGACCTTGGTGGCGATCTTGGCGCTGACCTTGGTGGTGACCTCGGCGGCGATCCCGCCGCAGCCATGGACGCACCCGCACCCGGAGAAACTGACGAGTCTTTAGACGAAGATACTGAAGATGTCCCTTATGCTGCAACCGATGACGTTAACAAGATGGACGGCAAAAATCTTAAAAAGATTCCAAGCGAAGGAGAACAGGTCGAAGTCACTCTTGATCTCGGCGCCCTACAGGAGTCAATCGAGGAATTACGCACAGAGTCTGATGAAGAAATAACTTTTGACCATGATGAATTAATCGAATTACTTCGAGAAAAAGACGCCCTGCGCACCGAAGGGGACGACGACGACGAAGAAGACGATGACGAGGAGACCGACGCTGACGTAATGGCCGGCCCCGGCGCCTCGGAAGCCGCCACACTCGCCGCGAATACCTCCGCTATGCAGGGCCTCGAAGAAAACGAAGAAATTGAAATCACCGATGAAATGCTTGAGGACATCGCCGAGCGACTTACAGTAGATATGAGCGCTTCTTTGTCAGGTTGGGCTGGACGCTCCTCTGAGAGCGTTAAGTATGAAATTGCCCGCGCACTCGCACAGCGACGGAGCACCGATGTAGAGGAAGAATTAGATATTATGAAGAAAGCCCAAGAAGAGTTGGTTTTTGAAAATAAACAACTCAAAAGTAAGCTTTCGAAGTTTGAGAATGTAACAGGAGAACTTAAGGAGACGCTGCAAGCAGTTAACCTTTCGAACGCCCGTTTACTATATACGAATCGGGTATTGAGGAATACCTCCCTGAATGAGCGACAAAAAACAAGAATTGTCGAAGCTATTTCAAAGGCCGATTCAGTTACAGAAGCCAGGACAATCCATAATATGCTTCAAAATACAGTGTCGTCTGCGCCACAACGCAAACCTAAAACACTGAATGAAGCTATTAGTCGTCCTTCTTCTGTGATTCGCGCTACTCGTAAAGAGTCGGCGCACGAGGTTGACCCATTTGCTGAGCGAATGCGTCAATTAGCCGGAATTAAATAGATACAATTTTATAGGAGGTATTTTAAAATGGCTAGTATTATAGAAAGATTGACCGAAGGTGTTGTCAATCGTGATATGCGTACCGAGGGTAACGCACTTTTGAGAAAGTGGGAGAAGACTGGTCTCTTAGAGGGCCTTGATAACAGCCGCAAGCGGCAGAGCATGGCTCGACTGCTTGAAAACCAGGCTAAGGAACTTCTCCGAGAGTCGAGCAGCATGAGTGCTGGTGATGTCGAGGGCTTTGCTGCCGTCGCATTCCCCATCGTTCGTCGTGTGTTCGCGGGCCTGATCGCAAACGATCTCGTCTCTGTCCAGCCGATGAGTCTGCCTAGTGGTCTCATCTTCTTCCTTGACTTCGTGTTCTCGCCCAATCTTGGCGCGACTGGCACCATGCGTGATCGCATGGGTAACATCGCTGACAAGTCGATCTACGGTACTAACCAGGTCGGTAGCCAGATTACTGGTGGTGTGAACCTTGTGGGTGCTACCCTCAAGGAGGATCTTTCTGGTCCTCGCACTGTCGGTGCTCGCGGTTATGCATATGCTTCCCCGACTGGCTCTGGCGGCATTGAAACCGCCCAATGGAACCTTGCTGACAACTTTTCGCTGACTGGCTCCACTGAGACCCAGCGGCGCAAGTGGCTGCAGTATGATCCGGATATTCTGGCTCTTTCGTCTTCTGGCGATGCTATTGGTGTTGCGGTCTTTGAGTGTGCAGGTGATGTAATTACAGGCTCTGTCTCCGGACAGCCGGCTGACTATAAGAACCTTGGTGCTTTCTCTGCTTCCTTCAACGGTTCCGATGGTGGTACTACTGCTACTAATGTTGGTGCGGGATCGCGCCTCATCCGTCGTCTCACTATGCAGACCGGTTCTGGTACCTCGTCGAACGTTCGCTTCGTCGTGATCGGCGCCGATGGCGCAACTGGTGTCGCAGGTAGCAACGTTGCCAAGGGCTCTCTTGAAGCTGTGGTACAGTTCCCCATCAAGGACAATATTACAACTAGCAATGCGCTTGGTTCTGTTGTTGGAACAACCCTGTGGGGTCTTGAAGGTAACGACGACATTCCCGAGATCGACATCAAGGTTGACAGTATTGCTGTTACCGCGATGACTAAGAAGCTCAAGGCTAAGTGGACACCAGAGTTGGGACAGGATCTTAATGCCTATCACAACCTTGATGCCGAAGTCGAGCTTACCAGTATTCTCTCTGAGCAGATCGCTCTTGAGATTGACCGTGAGATCCTTGCGGACCTCGTTAACGGTGCAACCGCTGCCACTTATTACTGGTCGCGTTCGCCTGGTCTTTTCCTGAACCGCTCCACTGGCGTTGAGATTGGTGCTGCTTCCGCTGCTCCCGATTTCACCGGTACGGTTTCTGAGTGGTACGAGACTCTGATCGAGACCATCAATGATGTGTCTGCTCAGATTCACCGCAAGACTCTCCGTGGTGGTGCTAACTTTGTGGTCTGTGGCCCCGAGGTTGCTAACATCCTTGAGTTTACGGCTGGTTTCCGCGCTAGCGTCACTGCTGACGATGAGACTGGTTCGATTGGTGCTGTCAAGGTCGGTTCGCTGAGCAAGAAGTTCGATGTCATTGTTGACCCATACTTCCTTCGCAACGTGGTTCTGATTGGACGCAGAGGCTCTAGTTTCCTTGAGTCTGGTTATGTTTACGCACCTTACGTGCCGCTGCAGACTACACCTACTATCTTCGGCCCGGAAGACTTCGTGCCCCGTAAGGGTGTCATGACGCGCTACGCCAAGAAGATGGTGCGTCCTGATCTTTACGGTCTCGTTATTATCTCTGGTCTCTTAGGTATCGCGGGTGCCACTAGCTAAATTATAGTAAATACCCCAAACAAATGTAAAGCCTCCGTTCACTGAACGGAGGCTTTCGTTTATCTGATACTACTTACAGCCGAAGGGAGAAATCCTTTCGTTAATTGACCTAATTAATATTCATAAGGAGAAACATATTATGGGAACAAAGAGAGTAGGTTGGGCACGAATTCGTAGCCTGATTAACGAAAATGCAAATCAACTGGGACCGCGTTATACAAAGGTTCGAAGTGTACTTACCGCAGACACGACCTTAACATCTGCGGATTTTGGCTCGGTGATCTTACTGAGTGGCGCCGCAGCGCTGAACCTGGAAATGGTTCTTCCGAGCAGCCCACCCGTTGGCGCAGAGCTTAAATTTGTGCTCGTTGCCGCCAGCCACGCGAACACACAGATCTTGCTCGATAGCGGAGATAGCCATACAATTAATGGTTACGCGAACGTGAACGCGGCAGATATGGCAGACGGATCCACAGCTTACCACACCCATCGCAAACTTGGCTGGGGTGATGCCACCAAAAAGGGAGGATACCTTCATCTTGTGTGTTCATCGTCTAAGCACTGGATGATTGTTGACTCCAAGTCGGATACCACTTGGATTAACGTTCACGCATAAATTTTAAAATACATCTATAAGCACCCCCCTTCCCTTTCGGGTTGGGGGGTATTATTATAAAATCGTGATCTGTCAAAAAATTGAGATTCCTCTCACTATTTATAGTCGACGGTCGCAAGCCTTTTGTTGATTGAGTGAATATTTGCAAGGAGAAACATATTATGGGAACAAAGAGAGTAGGTTGGGCCCGAATTCGTAGCCTGATTAACGAAAATCAAAATCAAATTACAGCACCTAAGCTCAAAGTAGACAATACCACTTTAAATACAGGCGCTGCTGTCACCACTACCTTGACAGCCGCACAGGGTGGGACACATTTCAATATTGATGGCACAGGCGATATTATAGTAAATATGCCAGCACTAAGTGCTAGCAATGTGGGTCTTCATTATTCGTTTCTGGTAACTACTGCTGTCGGAGGTGGCAAGACAGTTACATTCGTCCATCCCACAGGAGGTGATTGGGCTGGGCAAATATTTTTGTATGGGGGCGCGTCGTATCCAACCTCTGATATCCTTGGAAACACCATAACATTAATTGCATCTACCGCCGCAAACGCGAGGGTATCGATGATGTGTGTTGTTGATACTGGTACCACCGCAATTTGGCAGTGCACAATTAGTGCAGATCTACTTGCTACAATTGCCAATTAGACACTTATAATTAAAATCTATATTTTACCCCCTTCCGAAGAAGGGGATTTTTTGTTTTGGAAATAAAGTGTAAAAGTGCCGATCTGTCAAAAAATACCGCCCCCACTTTTTTGAGATTTTCGTTTTTGCAAAATACATACTATTTACTTTACACACCATAACAGGAGTTGATATGGGTAAAAAACGAAGATTAAAAAGTGCTAAAGCTAAATTTGGTGCCAAACACTCAAAACATCCCAGAATGGCGATGTTGAACAAATTAGCATCTGAAAGTGTTTCTGAAAAAGTAGAAACCACACCAATAACAGAACAAGAAACCAAAATAATCGATATTCCGAAAGTAACCCCACCCCAAGTCGAACTAAAAAAGGCTACTCCGCCCACACCCAAGAGAACCACTCGCAAGGCACCTAAGAAGCGCCGCAGCAGAGCCAAAAAGAAGAAAGTAGTGGAGGCAGCAGTCTAAATTTTCTTTACATTATAGCCTCTGCTATGGATGGGTTTTGCGTTATAAATCACTAATTATTGAAAGAGGAAAGGATATAATTTTATGCCAACACAATTAGCCCCCAAATCGCAAACTAGCACTGTTGTACTTACTTCTACCGGCTCTGCCGCTCTTGTGGCAACAACGCTGCCTTATGGCGTGTATACGGGGTCTGTGGATTTCCTTACCGGCGCGTCACTTCAAGTAAATTACGTATTTAAGAAGTTAGGTGGCGATGTAGTTGATATTGAGCTTACACCAGGCAATGTTTATTCTGCATATGAAGAAGCGTGTTTAGAATACTCTTATATAATCAATATGCACCAGGCAGAAAATATAATTTCTTCTGTTTTGGGCAATTCGACAGGTTCTTATAATTCTCTAGGAGAGCGAATAGATGGGCCAGTTGGCGTCAATCTTAAATTTCCGAAATTTCAAGTTGTACAGGCTCGAAAAATAGGGGATGCCGCAGCAACTGCTGGTGGTTTTGGTGGTGCTACGCCGATCTATTCTGCGTCTTTCCTAACTGGACAAAATCAGCAAGATTATGATCTGCAAGCCATTATTGAAGCCGCATCCACCAGTGGCACAGACGAAAGCGGAACAGCCGTTCTTTATGCTGGACTTGTCGGCGATAATCGAGTAATAATCTCCAGAGTGTTCTTTAAATCTCCCCTCGCAATGTGGCGCTTCTATGGTTATTATGGCGGCATCGGCGTGGTGGGTAATAATTCGACATATGGACAGTTTTCTGATGATTCTACTTTTGAAATTATACCAACATGGCAAAACAAACTGCAAGCAATTATGTATGAGGATTCGCTTACTACGCGCACTTCAAACTATTCATACGAAATTAAAAATAACAAATTGAGATTATTTCCAGCACCTCGATCCACCTACGCTGGCGGTTTTAACCAAGAAATATGGGTTAATTTTTATATTGACAATGAAGATGCTTGGGCTTTGAATCCAGAATTTACTGATGGCCGAGAAGGCATCAATAATATGAATACCCTACCTTTTGATAATATTCCTTATGTCAATATCAATTCAATTGGAAAACAATGGATCCGAAAATACGCTTTAGCCCTCTGTAAAGAGATGCTGGGACAAATTCGTGGTAAATTCACCACAATGCCAATTCCAGGCGAGAGTGTAACTTTGAATCATAGCGAATTATTATCGCAAGCTAAAGAAGAACAACAGCAATTAAAAGAGAAACTGAGAGAAATCTTGGATAAGATGACGTATAGTGAGTTAGCGAAGAAGGATGCAGAAGTTGTTGAAGCCGCAGCAAACACACTTAAGGCTACACCGCTTCCCATCTTCGTGGGGTAAATATAAATGAGTAATGATAATAAATGGTCTCGCCCAGATGCCCCACCACCACCACTTTTCTTTGGAGAGAAAGAAAGAAACTTAGTTAAGCAAGTCAATGACGAACTCATTGAAAAAGTCATTGGTCAGCAAATATTATATTATCCCATTGATATGGAACGCACGGATTTCCACCCAATCTATGGAGAAGCAATAGAAAAAACATTCTTGTCTCCTGTTCGTATTTATGCTTTGGTGGAATTCACAGATTTTTCTACTGATTATTTGGAAAATGCTGGTATTGATAAAACGTGGGAAATTAATGTTCACTTTCACAAGCGCCGTCTAGAAGAAGATCAAAACATGTATATACGTGAAGGTGATTTTGTTCTATATGGCGATAATTATTATGAGATTGTAAAACTTGTAGAATCTAAACTATTGTTTGGACAAATTGATCATTCATTTGAGATTTCCGCAAGATGCCGCAGAGCCCGCAAAGGTCTATTCGATGCTGCCTAAAAACTTTAATTTTGCTATGATCCCGCCTGGAACCGAACTCAAACTTAGTGAGATCGGAATGTTGTCTTCAGATATAGAGACAATTGATACAGCATTTGTTGAATGGATCACAGAAGATTTAGGATTATCAGCCATAACTAACGAAGGACGAAAAAGAGTTCCAGTTTTATGGCAAGCACCCGAACGTGCTTATCAGGTAAAACATAATAAAAGCCTTCGTGATGATAGTGGAGCGTTGAAGTTACCTATTATTGGCGTTACGAGAACAAACACAACAAAAGACCCCGCTAGAAAAGGTGGTTTCCAGGCTCAAATTTATTCGAACAAGAAAAATGGACGTACTGGCCGAATGGTCATTGCTCGACAAATAGTTCAAGATAAAACTCGGAATTATGCTGTTGTGGGTAATACCCGTCTCGCCGGCGATACCGGAGGAGAGTATCAACGATATTTCCCGAGAGAAAACAAAAAGATCGTAATCAGAACTTTGTCTATTCCTATTCCAATCTACATTAATGTAGAATATAAAATTACGATCAAAACAGAATACCAACAACAAATGAACGAATTAATACAGCCCTTTATGACACGCACTGGGCAATTAAATGCATTTATTTTAAAGAAAAATGGACATCTGTATGAGGGGTTCATCGATCAAGGTTTTACTAATAATGATAATGCTGCCAATTTAGGCGAAGATTTGAGAATGTTCTCGTCTGAAGTCTCTGTTCGCATATTGGGTTATCTTATTGGTGAAGGCGAAAATGATGATCGTCCTATAGTCACTGTGGAAGAAAACTTTGTTGAGATCGCGTGGCCACAAGAAGGATTGGCAATGGAAGGGCCTGACGGTTTTTATATGATCAGTTCCTGACCTCAAAGTTGTATTTTATTCAAATTCTTAAAGACTTTTGAAATCCAAAATACTATTTAAAGTATGATTGCGACACCAATTCAATCTATTTTTAAAGAGAGGAACCAAGAATGTCAGTAAAGAATTTCAAATTTGTATCTCCTGGGGTGTTTATCAACGAGATTGATAACTCTTATACTCCCAAACAGGCTGAGGCCATCGGTCCAGTTGTGATTGGACGTTCCAGTAGAGGACTTGCTCTTACTCCAGTGAAGGTACAATCTTATTCTGAGTTTGTTCAGATGTTCGGCGAAACGGTTCCTGGCGGCGCTGGTGGCGATGTATGGCGTGATGGTAACTATCAATCGCCAATGTACGGAACTTTTGCTGCCAAAGCCTTTTTAAACGCGAATGTGGCTCCTCTCACATATGTGCGCTTATTAGGAGAAGACGATCCGCAGGCAACTGGTGCTGGTGTCGCAGGATGGCAAACAACCAAAGGACTCGAAGCAGATTGGGTTGATAACGGCGGCGCAGTTGGACTTTGGCTCTTTAGAAGTTCTTCGATTTTGAGAACCGACAAAGGCGCCGGGGTGAATGCGGGGTTCAGCTTTGATATTGGCACCGGCAGACTGGCAGCAATCTTTTATCAAAATACGTCCGCCTCGGTGTGGGTTACTGGTTCTTACTTAGGAACTGGATCGACAGCCGGCCTTGCGGCAGCTTTTACAGTGCCATCATGTGTTGCAGTCGGCGATGACGCCAAAAGATTGAAGTACGGCGCCGTGGTCATGAGTGACAGTGATGGTGTCTTAGAGATGTATATATCTGGCGGCGCTAATACCGATAACACAACTGTTAAATTTACATTTGATGATTCGTTAGAAAGTTTTGCTCGAAAGAAATTTAACACTAATCCGGCATTAGTTTCGGATAAAACTACATTCTACAACGCCGCTAGCCATCAGGGCTATTGGCTGGGGCAAACTTTTGAACAAGAATTGCGAGATCACAAATTAATCGGCACAAAGGTTGCTGCGGTTATGCTGCCCATCGTTCAGCAGGGTTCTACGACTGCCGGCCCTGGCTCGTTGCGACAGGCAACCAAGGAAGGTAAGACAGGTTGGTATATTGGTCAGCAGATCGCTGGACTTTCGGGAAGCTTCTCTCCACAAGGAATGCAGCAGCTTTTCCGCCTCCACGGTCGCGGACATGGCGAGTGGTTACAGCGTAATTGTAAAGTTTCTATTGCTAACATTCGCAAGTCCTATACATCTACTTCAGATTATGGCACATTTAGTATTATTATTCGTAATATTGGCGATAGCGATAATGCTGTCCAAGTGATGGAGCGATTTGACAACTGTACCCTCGATCCCACAGCAGTTAACTTCATTGCTCGTAAGATTGGTGACAAGTATACACAGTGGGACACCACCGCCCGCCGACTTAAGACATATGGCGACTACGACAATCAGTCTAAATTTATTCGAGTTGAAATGAAAGAGGAAGTTGAAGCTGGCGCCTCAGACCCAACACTGCTTCCTTTCGGCTATTACGGACCCCCCCGCTTTAGCAGCTTTACGGTAACAGGAAGTTGGCAGGATAGTACATTGAGCAACGCATATGTCAATGCTCCCACATATTATGGTGGAGTTCTGAGTGTCACAGCATCCGTCTTATGGGGTGATGGTTATCAGTTTATGCTCTCGGCCACCGAGCGCATGGGCGGAACAACAGGTTCTTTCACATTCCCCTCTGTTCGCCTTCGCGCTTCCGCATCGGATGGTGGCGTTGAGCCTACAAAGGCATATTTTGGAATGGACGTGGCAAGAACATCTTCTTCCACACGTTATGATGCTAGTGTTCCTGATTTCCACACGCTTCTTTACGGGGGCTATACTGGTGGCGGCGATAACGGAACGGCTGCAGACGGTGTTGACGACTTTGGCTATATCTTTTCCATGAATGATGTTCAGCAAGATCCCACAACTAGTGTGTACCATTGGCTCTCCGGATCTCGCGCTGGCACACCCTACGCTGGACTTGCCAAAACTTACACCGCGTTGCTCGATGCTGGTTATGACAGTTTTACAGCACCTTTCTTTGGCGGATTTGATGGCTTTGATATTAAAGTCCCCGATCCAGTCTACAATAAGGGTATTCCAGGTGCTGGCGGCTCTGGCACGGGAACAGCTACTAATATTAATAGCTCCACTTATTATACCATTAAGCGCGCAATTGATACTGTTGCAGACCCCGAAGCCTTGAATATGAATCTTCTCACGATGCCAGGGCTTACTCACGAAGGCTTGACCCAACATATGGTCGACACATGCGAAGGTCGCGCTGACGCGATGGCACTTATTGATCTGCCGGATGTTTATACACCACCAGCCGAAGCCTATAAAGCCACTAAGGCAGACCGGGTTACAACGACACCAGACGCTGCTGCAACAGCACTTAGAAATAGAGGAATTGATTCGAGTTATGCTGCTACTTTTTATCCGTGGGTTCAAATTCGCGATGATGCAACGGGTCGCCTCCTTTGGGCTCCCCCAAGCGTAGCGATGATGGGAGTTCTTGCTAGTTCTGAGCGCAGTACCGCCATTTGGTTCGCTCCAGCCGGTTTTAATCGCGGCGGATTATCTGATGGTGCAGCCGGTATCCCGGTCACATCGGTTTCCGAGCGTTTGACAAGCAAGCAGCGCGACACTTTGTATGATTCTAGAATCAATCCAATCGCCGCCTTCCCTTCCAGTGGACTTGTGGTGTTTGGACAGAAGACTCTACAGCAGCGGCAGTCCGCCTTAGATCGGATTAATGTTCGAAGGCTTGTTATCTATCTTAAAAAGCAGATTTCGATCCTCTCGACGAGAGTGTTGTTTGAACAGAATGTCCAGGCTACTTGGAATCGCTTCACAGGGCTTATTGAGCCACTGTTAGCCAATGTTAAAACTCAGTTTGGTATCACCGACTATCGTTTGATTCTCGATGAAACCACAACTACCCCTGACTTGATTGATCAGAACATCCTGTATGCTAAGATCATGGTTAAGCCGGCTCGCGCCATTGAATACATCGCCATCGACTTTGTAATTATGAATTCCGGCGCTTCTTTCGATGACTAAAAAGTGCGCATTTTCCCGCGCCAACACTAATTAAATTAGAATAATAGGAGTAACTTAATTATGGCATTCTGGTCCGACAACTTTGCAGGTGAAACCGCACTTAAAGATCCAAAGAGAAAATTTAGATTTAGAGTTGAATTTGGTGGAATTAGCGGAGGTGCCACTGGAGGTGCCACCCTTTGGTATGCCAAGACTGCTTCAAAACCTAGTTT
>Ga0302132_10000205_pt1 | contig 32176 bp, 29 predicted proteins | sample CB9_321_MG_FD_203113 | JGI IMG/M metagenome (GOLD analysis project Ga0302132, IMG submission 203113) | Marine microbial communities from Western Arctic Ocean, Canada - CB9_32.1 | ecosystem: Environmental > Aquatic > Marine > Oceanic | place: Canada: Western Arctic Ocean | collected 2017-09-19
TGCCGCAACAAAACGAACATACTCAGGATAATTTGGCTTCCCTCTAAAAGGTGCGGGTGTCAAATATGGTGCATCCGTTTCAATTAAAATACGATCTAAGGGCATTTTTTTTGCCACCTCTCGTAAATCATCTGCATTCTTAAAAGTGATAATTCCTGAAAACGAGATATAAAACCCCATGTCCAATGACTGTTTTGCCATGTCCCAATCTTCTGTGAAACAATGCATTACACCACAAGTATTATCTGCACTTTCAGACTTCATCAATTCCAATGTGTTTTGTTTTGCTGCACGAGTATGAATAATCAAAGGTTTCTGTGTTTGAATGGATGCTTGTATGTGATTGGCAAATTTTTCAGTTTGAGCGGGTATGGTTAAGACATCATTATAATGATAATCCAACCCCGTTTCGCCAATGGCAACACACTTGGCATTGCTTGATAACTCAACAAGACGCGCCACATCGGGTTGTTCACCACCCCACTCACTTGGGTGCACACCGACACTGTGAAAAACATTTTCATAACGATTTGAAAAACCACGAAGCGTTTCAATTTCCTCAAGCTCAACACAGATAGAAATAATTTTATCAACCCCAGCTATTTTTGCATTTTGGATAACCGCATCAAGTCCGCCTTCAATACCCTCAAGTTTGAGGTGATTTAAATGGCAATGGGAATCAATAATCATATTCTGCCTTATATCATATGATGTTCAGCAACTGCATAAATCGCCGGCACATTTCTTAAATAACCGTGATAGTCTAGCCCAAAACCATAAACATAGCGATCTTCTACACGTAAACCGACATAATCTGCCACATGTAAACCTTCATGCTCTCGATCTGTAATCTTATCCAGCATCACAACCGTTAAAACTTCAGCCGCGCCACCGGCCAGATAAAACTTTTTAATTTCAGCCAGCGTAATGCCGCCATCTAAAATATCATCCACCAGCACAACGGCTCTACCTTTAAAGTCAAGATTGGGTGCTTTGATCCAATTTAACTTGCCACCCGCATAATCATGCTTATATCTTGAAGCATGTACATAATCAATTTGTAAAGGCATCACTAAACGCTTCACCACTTCAGAAGTCGTCATCAATCCGCCATTCATACAGCAAACAAAAATAGGGTTTCTATTAGACAAATCCTTATTTAATTTATCGCCAATCGCATCAAATGCCTTTGCTAATTCGCTTTCGCTGATAAGAATATCCGACTCAGCATGAACTTCTTTAATGAAATTAGGGGTGATTTTGGTCATAGCTTAGATGGTTTAAATTTTGATGTCGGTATTGTACAGATTGCACCAATAAGTGGCAACTCTCTCTGAAAAGTTATTTGACTTAAATATACTCGATCTCTGAGATTTCATAATCCACGTTGCCCGCAGGCGTTCTCACCGTCACATCATCACCAGATTCTTTCCCAATTAACGCGCGAGCAATCGGAGAACCCACAGAAATTTTACGCGCTTTAACATCTGCCTCATCTTCACCAACGATTTGATAAAAAGAAGCTTCATCAGTATCAATATTTAATAAATGCACTGTCGCACCAAAAATAACTTTGCCATGATTGGTTATTTTACTAATATCAATCACTTGGCTATTTGAGACTTTGAACTCAATCTCTTGAATACGCCCTTCAACAAACGCCTGCTCTTCACGAGCCGCATGATACTCTGCATTTTCCTTTAAATCGCCATGCTCACGAGCCGTGGCAATTGACGCAATAATACGAGGACGTGCAATGGATTTTAGGTGCTCAAGTTCTTCTTTTAACTTAGCTGCTCCTTTAACAGTCATGGGTATTCTTTGCATATTTCATTTCTCCTAAAAACAAAAAAGGTCGCTAAAGCCACCTAAAAAATTAATCAATATCTAAAGATGCAATTCTAACTTGAATTAAGCAGGAACTCAACACTCTAATAGCTTACCATTAGCGCCAATATGCACTTTCCCATTCCCCTCAGTAAAGCGCATTCTACCTGTTTGCATGACAATTAACCCTTGTGCAACCATATTCTCACCAGATCCCACGCAAAAGACAAAGGTACCATTAAAACCATTCATCAATCCATCTGGCAAAAACTGAATGTATTGAGATGTAGGGAAAGCATTCCATACCAATTTCTTATTACCACTTAAGGGTGGGATAGTCGTAAGTAGCGATCATTTTTAGATAATTTCTCATCTCTGTTGCGGTCAACAAATACAATAATCTCATTATTCCAATTAGTGCTATTACAACTGTTTTCATTCGTCGAAGGACATACTGTTACAGGTTCATCGCTAGATACAGCTTTATTTTTTGCAAATTCAAGAACTGATTTTAACTTTATCAATTCTGTCTGCGCTCTTTTGATCCCACAAAAGAATAAAACCCACCTGTTGCCGCAATTACCAAGATTCCAACAACCCCAAGCACAACCATTAGCTCTATAAGAGTATAGCCTCGAGTTGTTTTTATAAGGTTTTTAATAAAGTTATTTTTTATCATTTTTCCTCTTGCAATCTTGGGTAATCAATGTAGAATCACTCCTCATTACCGGGCCGTTAGCTCAGCTGGTAGAGCAGTTGGCTTTTAACCAATTGGTCGGGCGTTCAAATCGCCCACGGCCCACCATTTTCTCATTACGATTCAGTATAGACTAACAGAAACTAAATATTACCTCATTAAACTATCACTAGATGCCGCAGACATTTTCCTACGCTGCTCTTGTTCCATCATAAACTTTAACAACATATTATTTTGTTCAATCATCACCTTAATATTGCTATTAATTTGATTTAATTTGCCGAGCACTTTATTTTGTTCCTTTAGAAGAATATTCACCTGCTGTGTATTTTTGTAAGTCAAATAAATTGAGCTTAAATCTGCCGTGTTAAGCTTTGATGCTTCAGGCGTCATCTTTTTAACAAATGCTTCAATATCGTCATTTAAAGCAGTTATTTCTGGCTGAAAATCATTCGTTTGAATCGCTGCCGTAACAGGTGCGAAGGCAGGTGCCTGCACAACGGCTTTTGGTAATGTTTGATTAAGTTGTTGTCCTAGCGACATAGAAGTATCACCACCAGACAGTAAAACTTTAGGTGCTGGCACTGGCTCCAAAGCATTGAGTTGTATTGGGATACTTAAGATTAGTCCAAAGAGAATCTTTTTGTTCATGATAAAGTACAATCATAATCTTTATACGATCATCATAGCATCACCATAGCTGAAGAAGCGATACTGATTAGCCACAGCATGGTCATAAGCCTGTAATATATTCTTCTTCGAGGAAAAAGCACTGACCAACATAATCAATGTCGAACGTGGCAAATGAAAATTAGTAATCATCGCATCAATCACATTAAAGTTTTTACCTGGGTATAAAAAGATATCACTTTCACCCGTAAATGGCTTCAGCTCACCCGATATAGCGGCAGTCTCTAAAGAGCGTACCGTCGTCGTTCCTACCGCAATGACACGCCCGCCTTTTGCCTTTGTCTCTTTGATCTTATCACACAATGATTCACTGACTTCAATATACTCACTATGCATCTGATGTGTCGCAACATCCTCAACTCGAACGGGCTGAAAGGTGCCAGAACCCACATGCAGTGTGACAAACTCCACATCAACGCCTGTTATTTTTTGAACTTCGCCCATCAACGCTTCTGTAAAATGCAAACCCGCCGTCGGTGCAGCAACGGAACCAAGCATTTTACTATAAACAGTTTGGTATCGCTCCCTATCCGAAAGTTCATCATCTCGTTTCATGTAGGGCGGCAAAGGGATATGACCATCTTCTGCCATAATATCCCAAATATTGCCACTCAAGAGTTTAAAATCATACACTGTGCCATTTTGAGCTAGTATTTCAAAATGATGCCCTGCAATAACAATGCTTGCGCCAATTTTAGGGGACTTACTGGATTTCATGTGCGCTTTTATTTCAGTGGGCGATAAAACCTTCTCAATCAATAGCTCCACCCTGCCACCTGAGGTCTTGTGACCAAAAATCCTCGCTGCCATGACACGGCTATCATTAAAAACGAGGAGATCTCCTTCCTCAATATAGTCAACAATATCCTTAAAACCTTTATCTGTTGTTTTACCTGTTTGACGATCCAACACAAGCAAACGGCTATCATCACGGTGATCCAATGGGTAACGTGCAATTAAAGACTCAGGTAATTCGTAATCAAAATCAGAAGATTTCATTTTTTTATCATGTCCAAACATATTTGTTGTGCTATAAAATGCCCATCGCTTGCTTTATCATCACGCGCTTTGCAAGAGGCAATTTATCTGCAACATTTAATCCAAAAGATCTTATATCAGCTATCGGCTGAAATTCAAAGCCAAATAAACTTTTAAAGCCCATCATGGCAAAAATCATGAATTGATTCTGACCTTTGCGTTGGCGTTGGTATTTTTCAAGTGTGCTGAAGTGTGAAATACTACGTCCTAAAAAGTATGCTTCCGAAAGCACATCCACTAATGCAATAGCATCTTGGAACCCTAAGTTAACACCTTGCCCTGCAAGCGGGTGGATTGTGTGTGCAGCATCCCCAACCAACACAACGCCTTTCTGGCAATAAACCTTTGCGTGTCTTTGAATCAAAGGAAATGACACGCGTTTGCTTTCCACCGTGCATTCACCAAGTTTTAAATCAAAAGCCACATTCATTTCATGATTGAAACTTTCATCATCCAACAACATTAGGTTTTTGGCTCGCTCAGTTTCGGCTGACCAAACAATGGAACAAAGATTTTTATCCTCCATTGGCAAAAAAGCCAAGGGCCCTGTCGTCAGAAATCGCTGCCAAGCCGTGCTATTATGCTCTTTTTCAGTCCTAACCGTGGCAACAATCGCACTGTGCTTATAAGGTTGAACATCTGTTTCAAAGGCAAACTGATTTCTCACCCAGGAATTTGCGCCATCAGCACCAATTAATAATTTAGTGGCAATCACCTTACCAGATGCCAAAACAACTTGCCAATTTCCTGCAGTCCCCTGTATTTCCTGAATAGCATCACCTAAATAAAAAGGCACATGATTATTTTCAAGAGCCTTCCATAACGCGCGGACAATCACCCTGTTTTCAATAATGTAACCTAGCTCAGTTTCGCCTGCTTGCTGTGCCTGCAAAGTAACACTTCCACCACCTAATTCGTCCCAAACATGCATTTCATGGTAGGGGGAGATATGTTTTCGCATGTTAAAAATAGCTTTCCAAACACCCAACTTTCTTAACAAGATTTCAGATGCTCGATTTATAGCGCTCACCCTTAAAGAAATAGAAGCTTCGTCCCATTCTAATGCTGGCGCCTGGAGCTCAATCACCGCAACATTTAATCCTTTATCTGAAAGCCCTTTTACAGTGGACAACCCAATCATACCACCACCAATAATGAGGGCATCGTATTGATTATCTTGCACTTCTACATGGCTCATTCCATTACCTTTTCTTTGGTTAAACTAGACATAGGATCAAGGCGCCCCATCATAAGTTGGTTAGCTAATTTTTTCCCAAGCTCACCTCGCTCTAAAATCCCCATACCCAAACCACGTCCACATTTGATTACTCTATTTTGAGATAGGAAACTTTTGATTAGCCCATTAGTTACACTGATCGTGCGCTTGTGATCTTTTATGCGTAATTTTTCAAAACTTTCAAACAAAGCCTTATTATCTTCATGTATCCCGAACTCAAACAGTAAATCATAAAGCGCTCCAATATCTCTGAAGCTTAGGTTAAATCCCTGCCCCGAGACCGGATGCAGAAAATGTGCCGCATTACCGAATAACAATACATTCCCTTGATATAACTTATTCGCATAAACAAGATGCAAAGGGAAACGACCTCTACAACCCACTTTGGTAAAACACCCTAACCGGTAGCCAAATGTAGACTGCGCTAATTTCAAAAATGTCGAATCATCCATTTTTAAACATGTCTCAATTTCCAAGGGTGACATTGTCCACACACAGGCACTTCTGCTTTGTGTTATCGGCAACATCGCCATCACGCCATCACCAATAAAGCGTTCATAGGCAATATTATTATGCCCACGCTTTAATTCAACATTAAAGGTTAAGGCAGATTGCTTATAATCAATGTTTTTTGTGAAAATGCCTAACCAGTCGCGAATTTGGGACTGCGCACCATCACAAGCCACGATTAACTTTGCCGAAAGTGTGCTTTTTACTTGGTTTATTTCTAATTTTAAACTTTTTATGCCCTGCTCATAGTTAATTAAACCCGTAATTTTAGCGGGGGCAATTACAGCTATATTTTTTTTTAACCTTAAGGATGCAGACAACACAGTCAACAAATGCGGCATTTCCACCACTGCGCCTAAAAATGGCGTATGCTCATCTTCCCGATTCAAATTAACTTGATGAAAATGTCCTTTATCCGATACATGAATACGCTCAATTGGTGTCGCATAAGGTGAAAGTTGATCCCATACTCCAAGCTTATGGAACATACAAACGGCAGGATAAGATAAAGCAATAGATCTATTATCAAAGCTATCTGTATAGGTTTTTTGAATTTTTTGTTGCTCGATCAATGCAACTTGATAACCCTGCTCAGCGAGAATCAACGCTAGTAACTGACCGACAAGCCCGCCACCAACAATTGCGGTGTCATAATCATATTTGCCGCCGTGGCACTTTCGCTGAGAAATTGATGCCGAAACTTGTGAAGACATTATGACTCCTCTGATTGCCCCTTAATTGAAAACTCACTATGTAATAATAGTGCCGCTACTTTTGTATACTCGATTAATTCAAAGTAGGCTTTTTCATCATCCTCATTGCCCTCTTCCTCACAGTCATACTGCAACCGAGCCATCTTGGATAAATCTTGAATTGCTTCACCAATATCGCCACTATCGTATTTTTTCAAATCAATTCCTGTTAAGCCAAGTCCTGAAAGAAAGCTCTGACACCACATTGCCAAAGCGCCAATTCGCGAATAAAAAGGCTCCTCCTCACTAGGCAATAATAACTCTAAGTCAAAATAACCTGAGTTATATTGTTCTTTCGTAGATCGGTATAACGCTTCTAAAACGTCTAACGATTCTTTAGCCTTAATGTCCCCCTCTTCAATAAAGCTTGTTAGCATGGAATCAACCCATGCATGTAGCCTTACATCCGCACCTGCACTAAATAAAGCACATAAAAGCCCGTGCGCTTCTGCAGGCTCTGTTAATGCTTTCACATTTCGCAACGCCACTGCGACATCATTAAATGATGGTTGTGTAATTCCTGACATAACCATTTACCATACTATATTTATATTAACGCTATCCTAGCACTGCTGGTTTAAATACAAAATAAAAAACTCACCTTTTAAGTAAATAGCCTTGATTTTACACCCACAAATGCCCTATCATTTCAGCAACAAGATAGTTTTGCTACCTGTGTTACAGGCCAGTCCATCAGCCTTGAGCCGATACACATAATATCGGGAGTTAGACCTAGTTTGGGTGTGCAGGCTCGTTTACGAGAAGCCCGAAGAACCAGAGAAAACACCCACTTGGGTCTTGAGGGTTCAAGAGCCCTGAGGGCAGCGGTAATTACGGGTAGCTCTAATTCTTTATATGCCAGAACCCCACTATTCAAAATCGACCCTAAGAGCAGCACTCAGAGAGCGCAGAGCGAGTGTTTCTGAAGAGAATAAAAAGATTTTGTCTGAAAATTTGATCACACAATTTAATACCTTACCATTAACATCTCCCAAAAACATTGCACTGTACCTTTCAACCCCAGAAGAAATCTCAACCTATCCCCTTATCGGATACTTGTTAACGAAAGGTCATAGCGTGTATACCCCCATTTTACATCCCCACCTCAAACGCACCATGTGGTTTCAAAAGTGCAACGCAGACACAGAAACTTGCCTAAATAAATACAACATGCTCGAGCCTATTTTTAACCGAGAAAACATTCTGGCACCTTGGGAGCTGGACTTAGTACTACTTCCTTTAGTTGGATTTGATGAACACGGTAATCGCCTTGGCATGGGTGGTGGTTTTTATGACAATACTTTTCAACACATCAAAAAGCATAAAACAGCCGCGTTTATTGGTTTAAGCTATGAATGTCAAAAAGTAGAAAGTTGCCCGCATGAACCTTGGGATTTATCACTTGATGCTGTGATCACGCCTGAGCGTCATTACTCTTTCAGCTCCTCACTTCTCGGGCTATGAATTTAAATTTTGAAAATACGCCAACCACTCTCTTTTCGTTTCATCCTCACCATAGCCAATATCATAGATTGGAGAATCAATATTTCGCGTGTTGCTCGGTCGTTCATAGAAGATTTTGGCTCCTGCCAAAATCGAATCACTACCCTCACAGATGGTTTTGCCTCAGACGCCCACCTCCGTACCGATCTTCCAAAAAACAAGCCTACAGTCTCGTTTTTGAAAGCCAGTACTGCGTATATAGCTCTACGGGCTGGGAAATACCTTCCAGCCTCCAAAGGTCGAAGCGCTACGCACAATCTCTCAATGGAGCCGAAAGGCAGCCCTTCTGAGGACTACTCGACTCGGCGTTCCGCCTCTCTGTCTCGCAGCGGCATATTTTCATCTAATGTTTTTGACATCTATTTGATCCTACAAATTATTAACACCGTACTACGTATAATATATGCACAATGTTTGCAAGCGTGTTGCTCGGTCGTTCATAGAAGATTTTGGCTCCTGCCAAAATCGAATCACTACCCTCGCAGATGGTTTTGCCTCAGACGCCCACCTCCGTACCGATCTTCCAAAAAACAAGCCTACAGTCTCGTTTTTGAAAGCCAGTACTGCGTATATGGCTCTACGGGCTGGGAAATACCTTCCAGCTTCCAAAGGTCGAAGCGCTACGCACAATCTCTCAATGGAGCCGAAAGGCAGCCCTTCTGAGGACTACTCGACCTCGGCTTCGCCTCTCCCTGTCTCGCAGCGAGATCAAAATCTAATGCTATACCTAGATTATTATTATTTATTTCAACATCATAAAAGGGAACCTCACCATGAATAAAAAACTCACATTAGCAGCCATATTGGCAACCAGTCTTTTCACCATTCAGGTAAATGCAGGCATTGCCGAGTCTACCCGCATACTCATGGCGCAACAAACAGAACCTCAAGTCTACAATTCAACAATGCTCCATAAAGACTTTGATGGGGATAGTGATGACAAACACCTTGTTTCTGGGCGCGATTCTGATGTATACCTTATTAACATTCAAAAGGCAGGAAAAGGAACAAATAATACAAAAGTATATGCAGACACGCCTTATGATATGGACGCTTTAGTCCTCCAAGGTTCAGCGAAAGTCACTTATGTCTCTAATAAAGATGGCTTAAGCGCCTCCAAGTCTTTCAACAAAGGTGATTTGCTTTATTTCCCTAAAGGTAATACCTATACAGTAACGAACACTAATACCGCCAAAAGCTTTAAAGCAATTGTTTTTCATGCTGGAAAAGCATCTAGCAACTCGAGCACCAAAAAAGTCATCCCCCTTACCACAAAATAGCGTTAAGCATGGTATGATGTCGTAAATTAAATTTCATTATACCATAATCATGGACAAAACTATCATCACGGCCATCTCGGTCGCCCTCCCTCTTTTAATTATCTTCTGGATGAGCATTTCCTATACTCGCCTTATCCGAACATTAGAGACGCCTTTACGTAAAAAACTTTATAGCGTTATCTGGGGATTCTTCGGAGTATCTATCCTTTCGTTTTTAATTACGCTTGCTATGAAGTTTGGTATTTATTCTTCACTTTTCTTAGCTAATATTCTCTTACCATGGATAACGATTTTGCTCTTGTTTTGGCTTGGGTTTGCATTACTCCCAAAAGCAATTGAAAAAACCCCTCATGAGGACCCTCTTATCCTACATACGTCTTACCGATTAAAAACATGGATGAGCATTTACGGCATTACTTCCCTTATTAGCACAGGGGTCATGCAGTCCATCATGCGTGGATGGGTTCCTTACAACCAAACCCTCACAACGATTGCCGGGATTTTATCATTAGTTGGTTTTATCAGTATGATTTTTGCATGGCATCAAGCCTACAAAGTTAGACGGTTATTTTACTTCGACCGACTTGAGGTTGAAGAGGAAAAATCAGAAGAAGTATAAGCCTCAATGACATTCTTTGTGTGCGTACAAACCGTTTCCCAAGTTTGCACACCATTTTCATCAGCGTATGCCACTGCATCTTGAAGCCCTAGCGTCATAAAAGCTTCAATTCGCTCAATAGAAGAAGAAGATTTAAAGTCACTATACCAATGATCCTTTATTAGTATGGGTTTATAAGATGTATTTGTTCGGCTATAAACATCTTGATAATCAAGCCCTAATTGCTGACACGCTGCCAACCCATCCGATAGCACTTGGCTTTTATCAAAATCAAGATAGGGCGTATAATATGCGACTTTATCCGACTCCCAATTTCCTTCTGCAAAAGCTTGATAGTCTAGGTCTCGAAATGACTGGCGACAATCAGGATAGATAGCATGATCTCCTGAATGAATACCCATGGCAACCTGCACTATGCTATCTGTTTTCATGGCAATAGATAACGCCACTGCCTGAATCAAGGAGCTAAAGATCTTATTACGATTGGGGACAAAGGTATCCTTCATCGTTTCTTCTTCATAATGCCCTTCTGGAATCTCATCGCCGCCTTCAACCAGTGTTGAGTTTAACAACTGAGATAATCCCTTCAATTCAATAACCTGAAAAGTGACAGGGTACCCTTTTCCTTTTAGGAAAACACATAAGGATTCTGCTCTTTCCAATTCAATCTTATGCTTTTGCCCATAATCAAAAGCCAAAGCCGTAATCTGATAGTTTTCAGCAAGAAGCCGAATTAACAAGGAAGATGAATCCATCCCACCCGACAAAGCAATCACCACATTTTTCACGTTATAACCTCCGATAGAATAAATTTATTGACGAATTGTCCGTTTATTAATGATATTTAATGAAGTAAAACTTTTTGGCAATAACGCACTTGAGGATGCACGAATAGGATTAATATCAATACCGCCCCGTCTAGTATATAAGCATGTTATCATCAGTGCTCTGGGTTGATAGACCTCACTAAAATGTGTGTAAATCATCTCTGCCACTTCTTCGTGAAAATGATTTAACCTCCTATGGCTGACAACATATCGCGCAACTGAGGCGTAGTCAGGCTGCTTATTTGTCTCCATATAAATCAAAACATCCCCCCAATCTGGTTGATTTGTGACTCGGCAATTACTGCGAAGAAGATCTGTTTTAAATTTAATCGTTTTTGCTTCTTGATTGCTTTCACTAATTTTTAATAAACGTTCATCCGACTCAAGTAGGCTGAAATCTATCTCATCTAAGTTCGTTAATTCTGATAGATCTGGATATTGAAGTTGCAATTCAACAATTTGTTTCTCTGATTTGTAAAATAAACATTGAATATTGGCATTCAGAAGATTTGAAAGATCTGCAGAAACGGTTTGCTGTACTTGTAAGATACATTCTTTTTCAGTGCTTCCTAATTTTGTCATATTAAATGAATTTAAATAAAGCTTAAAGCTTTTAGACTCCACCAAGCACTCTGTATTGGCAGGCACAATAATCTTAAGCACACCATTCACGGGCAATCCTTTTTCTGTAATAGCGGAAACTTCATAAGCATGCCAGACATCTGTACCCACAAATGGCAATGCTTTATCATTAATACCATAAGTCTCTCGGTTGTAACAGCGAGGGATCTTCACCAGGAATGATGGGTCATATTGATCAAAATATTGATTCTTCTGTCCAAGATGTTTTTCGGCAAGTTTTTCGATAATGCTCATTATAAACTCCAAAGAAGTTGCGCAATGATGGATGATGTCCTATATTCTAAGAAAATTTCTTTATAAAGAACATTAAAAAATGCTATATCGGGTTGAGAAAGTATTAGATGGTTTCTCCATTTGCTTTAGGCAATGGCAAGCAACACACAGTCATTGTCATTTTTTGCATGGTTATGCTATTACTTTTAAGCTCCATTTTCAAACTGAAGACTTGGATACCTATAATTGGGTTTGGGATTTTGGTTGGCTAAAAAATCCTGATTATCAAATAGATGGCATGACTGCCAAAGAATGGTTTTCCTATATGTTTGATCATACCGTTATTATTGCCGAAGATGACCCACATTTTGATGAATTTGAAACCTTAGATGCAAAAGGCATTATTCAATTACGCATTGTCCCTCAACAAAGTTGCGAAAAAATGGCAGAGTTTGTCCTAAAAAAAGTAGGGGCGCTTGTCTCCAACTTTTCAAAAGACCGCGTACAACTCAATCGTGTTGATGTCTTTGAACATAATAAAAACTGCGCTTCCTGCGAGATTTAAATGCCGTTAATACAGAATAACCCTAGAATTAAAAACCTCGACAAAATCTTACCCATTATCGAGATGTACCCCTGCCTACAAGGAGAAGGGCAATTTGAAGGGCGACCCATTTTTGCACTCAGAACCACCGGTTGCACACATCGCTGCCATTTTGGTGCAGGTGGCTGGTGCGACACGTGGTATTCCAGTATTCATGCAGATAAGGGAAAATATACTTTTAATGACTTTGTGAGATTAACGGAACAATACCCTCATATTAAAGAAATAATGGTTACCGGTGGCTCACCCACCATGCACCCTGCCATACTCAATGAGCTTTCTCATTTTGCACATCAACACAAAATATTTGTGACGCTGGAAACGGAAGGCTCCCATTTTATTGAAACCGATTATCCCTTAGATTTTATCAGCCTAAGCCCTAAATTTTCAAACTCAACACCCAAATTAGGAATTAAAACGCCACTTGAAAAAGTCGTAGATGATAAATTTATCCAACAACATCATAAATACCGTCTTAACCATGATGCTATCTCTAAAATGCTCGCTTATCATCTTGATTACCAAATCAAGCCAGTATGGGATGGCTCAGAAAAGACGTTAAGTGAAATTAAAAAATTTCTTTTTCAGCATAAAATCCCCAACCATAAAGTATATGTGATGCCAGCAGGCCAAACTCGGGAACAACTCATTGCCCTGTATCCAAAGGTTATGGATATGTGTTTACAGGAAGGGTTCAACTTTACAGGGCGCACGCATATTATTGCTTTTGATGATAAGCGTGAAGTTTGATTTAAGAAATCCTATCATCTTAACTCCAGACGATAAACATATTTATCATCTATTTAACAGGCGCTATATATTTTTTATCGTCCAACCAATCGGCCAACTTCAACTTCTCATCATCTTTCAACCAGAGCCCAAGCTTTGTACGCCGCCAGATGATGCTTTCAACATCTGTTGCCCATTCATTTTCTATCAAGTATTCCACTTCTTTTTGGTAAAGATTATATCCAAAATGCTGGCCAAGATCATACATAGAGGCAGACCCTTCTAACATGTTGTTGGTTCTAAGACCATAAGTTGTTGCAAGTCTAAAAGCCAACTTTTTATCTAACCAAGGGTGGGTTGCTTCGATAATAGAAATAATCTCAGCCTGGCTTCCAGCCTCACCACCAGGTGTTTTGCTTTTCTCAGTCCAAGGCCCAGTTAAACCACTAAAATGTTTACTCACTTCCACCATGGCTTTTTCAGACAAGGTTCTAAAAGTTGTGATCTTCCCACCAAAAATAGAGAGCAAAGCCGCTTTGCCTTCTTTATCTTCTTTTTCAAAATGATATTCACGCGTATTTTTAGATGGATCATCTGAATCGTCATCATACAATGGACGCACACCCGCATAATCCCAGACAATATCTTCCACCTTCACAGGCTTATCAAAATACTCATTAATGAGGTCACATAGGTAAACGCGTTCCTCTTGAGAAATATCAACCTGTGACGCATCGCCTTCGTAGTTCACATCAGTCGTACCAATTAAGGTAAACTCATTTTGCTCTGCCCCTGTAAATCCATAAGGGATCGCAAATACAATACGGTTATCTTTATTTTGCAAAATATAAGCATGCGCCCCCTCATATAGTTTCGGTACCACAATATGACTGCCCTTAATTAAACGGACTTTACTCTTGGAGTCTGTTTCAAGCACATCATGGATCAAATCAGCAACCCAAGGGCCTGCTGCATTGACAATTGCTTCAGCTTTAACATGAATCTCTTCACCAGCTTTGGTTTTTAAGATGGCTTTCCAAACTAACCCCTCTCTATGTGCTGAAATACATTTTGTATAAGTAAGCACCTCAGCATCCAGTTCTTTGGCTTGCAATGCGTTTAAAACCACCATTCTCGCATCATCTATGCGACAGTCTGAATAACTAAACCCAACTCTATATTTATCCTTAAGCGGGCTTCCTTCTGCTGTGTTGACTAAAGAAATTTTCTTTGACCTCTTTAGTTGCATTCTTCCTGCCAAAAAGTCATATAAAAACATCCCCGCTCGAATCATCCAAGTAGGGCGTAAATGCTTATCATGCGGTAATACAAAAGTTAAAGGCTGAATGATGTGCGGTGCTTTATTCATCAGAACTTCTCTTTCTCGAAGCGCCTCTCTCACCAGTTTAAATTCATACTGCTCAAGATAGCGTAAACCGCCATGCACAAGCTTACTACTTGCCGATGAGGTGGCTGATGCCAAGTCATCGGCTTCACATAAAACAACGTTTAAGCCTCGACCTACTGCATCAACCGCAATGCCTGTACCATTGATACCACCGCCAATGACCAAAAGGTCCGTTTGAATTTCTCGCATTTTAAAAACTCACTATTATTAATTATTTTATGTGCTTTACTCTTTTAAACTTTGTGCCCTTAGGCAAATGTGGCTTAGGTGAAAAAAGTTTTCCAAGCCGATGTGTTAGCCCCATTTTTGCATTAATTGCCCATTCAGATCCTTCTAATATAGGGCTTAAATCCCTTTTTCTAAGTTTGATCCAAGTAATGATAAATGCCGGCGCTAAAATAATTAACAGCACAACCAAAAATCCACATACTAAACTAGATGTTGAGATTGAAGCAAAAGTACTTGCAATATAAGTCACAGTGGAACCCACTGCAGCAAAAGCCACACCGCCGCCCATTAACATTGCCCCTGCAGACAGACCATTTCCTTTTGGCTTTTCGACACTCGCTTTACGATCCAACGCATTCGTAGTCGATTGTGTTAACTGCTTATCGCCATCTTTATTTAGCGTATCTAGTTTTGATGAAAAGAGACTACCCACTCTTTTAAACGGATAAGATAAACCTTCTCGCAAACTAATTGGATTTTCAATAATCCCCGTCACAATGGCATCAAACTGATCGCCCTTGGTATTAATAAAAATAGCTCTCTTCCCTTCAATTAAGTTTCCTTTCGCACCAGAAGTCACTGGAACCGCAACGGTAAACTTGTCGCTAGAAGGTGGGGAGACTTCTAAATACAATATAAATATATTGCTCGATTTAGCGATTTCCATGTGTTTTGCTTTATCTTTCACTTCAATGCTAAAGCGAAAACGTCGCCCATCAATCACCACATCCCCTTTCTCAAATAGCGACCGTGTATTGGCACTATACAAATATGGAAAGCTTACAAAATTATTTAAGAACACCAGCAAATATTTTTGAGTCAAAATAACTTTTTCAATCAGACGTACACTCTCTAAATCAAATGCCGTTTCATTACTTTGATTAATGAGTTTAATCACTTCATCCCGTACCACCTCACTTTTCAACAAGGTGATGTGCTCGCGACCATAAAGATCCAACTTCGGCTCAGGGTTTGACTTCACCCACGCATCGTAAACGCTAAAGCACTCCTTGATTTTCAACCACTGCGCTTCACTTAAAGTTTCACCATTAAACTCCTCCAGAAACATGTTTGCAATTTCTTCAAAAAAATCGGTGATTGCTGCGAGATAAATCGGGTTAATGGATAACTTACTGGATATATCCAACAATAAATTTTCATTTTGTTCTGCCAATGGCGCTGTTTTTAAATAAGCATCTATTGCTTGGCTATCTTGCCAATTAAAGTTTGTGACGTCGACATCATTTAAAAAACAAACTGAATCTGATACTTTCTTTGAAAAGAACAAAGCTTTCGATTGTGCATAATATTGATCAATTTTATCTTCAAGCTGTATAAAGATTTTATACTTTTCTCCAGTGTTTCGACCAAAAGGCAAAAACGCATTATCTTTTACTAAAAGTGCTTGTGTATTTTTTTTCTTCCATCCCAAATAACATTCAAGAGTTGCAGAGAAAGCAATGATAATCTCAGCATTAATCCCTTTCTCCCCTGAAGGGTGATCTGTCCCGCCCGTCATCAAAACCAAGCGAGTGATATAATCTTTGACAATATCCTCTGAAGCTTGGTCAGCCGTCACCACCCCACCTTCACTTACCGCATATTGTAAAATAAGCTCTTTTAACGTTTTAATGCTTTGAAGTGTGAGCATTTGTGTCGCGTCCAATCCCAGCTTGCTTCTCACTTTTTGAATCGCTGCGAGTATCTTTTGTCCATCTTCGTGACTTCGGTTGAAATAAAACTCTGACAGCGCACTGCTTTTTTCATTAATAGAATCATATCGCGTGAAAATGTTAAACACCCACTGAAGATGATCTAATACTTCTTCTGTTAAAATCCGTTTATTTTGCCGAGCATCAATATAGTTTAGGTAGTCAGCATCCAAATCAAATGCACTCACTGGCGCACTTGTCGCCACCCAGTTAATAAGGTCGATATCAAATACTTGTTTGATCTGTTCTGCCGTGTTAATTTCTAAATGATAGGTTTTACCATATCGGTTAAAAATGATTTTATTCTGTGGTTTAGCCATTATGACCTGTGATCTCTAACGTCGCTTATATGTATTATAGCTTTCTATAAGTTCTTGAGAAGAAAGAAAATGATATAAATACAATATTGCATGATATAATGAATCTAATGAATGTTTTAAACTCAGAAAAAATGCCAGATATAAATCAATTTCAAATAGACAAAGATGGTTTTCTCAAAAATTCAAATGTCTGGAACGAGGAATTTGCTCTCCAAAGCGCCAACGCTGAAAGCATAAAAATGAGTGATGACCATTGGGAGGTTATATACTTTTTAAGAGAATATTACTCAGAAAACAAAAAGTCTCTTGCCATTCGCGCTTTAGTTACAGCACTTAAGAAAAAGTTTGGACCTGAAAAGGGAAACAGCCTGTACCTTCAGTCACTATTTCCCGAAAGTCCAGCCGTTCAGGCATCAAAAATTGCTGGTTTGCCAAAACCTACAAGGTGTATTTAAAACTAACGCAATACCAATACATCACAAGTTGCATTATTCACCACGGAATCTTCCGTTGATCCCATACGAGCAAAAATATTATGTGAATGTCCATTGATAACAATAGCATCCACCTGATTATCATCAACATATTGTAAAATTGAACCCGCTAAAACGCCCCCCCTAAGAAGATGTCCACAGCTTTTATCTAGATCGACCGATGCCATTAATGCCTCAAGCTTCACAATTGCCTCATCTTCGATCTCATGATCAACATCGTTAACAATACCAGCCGTATAGCCATACACGCCGCTAATCGGCTTAACAACATGTACCACACTTATGCGCGCATCAAATTTTGCGGCAAAGTCTATTAGGCGTTTTAACGTAACCTTACAAGTTTCATGTAAGTCTGTCGCATACAATATATGTTTATAATTAAGCATTTAATCTCCCTTATCTGTTAAAACAAAAACCTTGATAGACATCAGGCTAGCACAAAAACAAAACACTTGCAGTAATGGTTAAAAAAATATTTTCCAAAGACACAAAAAAGCCACAATTAAGTGGCTATTAACATAAGTCAAAAAAGTTATTTTTTGCTACTTTTTCTTTTTAGGCACATAAATATCTGTTGCAGTACCCTCAAAGACCTCTGTCGCCATTGCAAGTGTCTCAGAAAGTGTTGGATGTGGGTGAATCGTCAACGAAATATCTTCTGCATCACAACCCATCTCAATCGCAAGTGTTGCTTCAGCAATCAACTCGCCTGCATTGGGTCCAACGATGCCAGCACCAATAATAACATGATTTTCATCAAACAGTACTTTGGTCATCCCTTCGTTGCGTCCAATACTTAATGAACGACCACTTGCTGCCCATGGGAAAACACCCTTATCATACTTGATGCCTTTTTCTTTAGCTTCTTTTTCAGTGACACCCACCCAGGAAACTTCAGGATCTGTATATGCTACAGAAGGAATGCACTCAGGTTCAAAATAATGCTTCATGCCACAGATAACTTCTGCCGCTGTACGCCCCTCAGGAACTGCTTTATGCGCCAGCATTGGCTGACCCACAACATCTCCGATAGCATAAATATTTGGCACATTCGTTTTTAATTGATTATCAACATTAATGAAACCACGTTCATCAACATTCACGCCCGCATTCTCAGCACCAATTAATTTTCCGTTTGGAGTACGACCAACTGCCATTAAGATGCGATCAAACTTCATCGGCTTATCAGAACCCTTTGCGCCTTCCATTGAAACATAAAGTCCATCTTTCTTCGCTTCAACCGCTGTGACTTTAGTTTTAAGTCTAATATCATAACGCTTAGAAACCATTTTCTCATAAGGCTTAACAATATCTTTATCAGCCGCACCCATCAATTGATCCATAAACTCAACAACGGTAATTTTAGTGCCAAGCTCAGAATAAACTTGCGCCATCTCTAAACCAATAATTCCACCGCCAATCACAAGCATAGTGTCTGGAATTTCATCCATTTCCAATGCACCAGTTGAATCAATAATACGTGGATCTTCAGGAATAAAAGGAAGATTGATCACGCGTGATCCCACAGCAATAATCGCATCATCAAATGAGATTACTTGCTTACCTTTAGGACCGTCAACTTCTATTTCAGTTTTAGATTTGAAGGATCCTGAACCTTGAACAATTTCAACTTTACGTTGTTTAGCAAGTCCTTTCAGTCCTTGTGTTAACTGTTTAACGATGCCATTTTTATAGGCCAATATTTTATCTTTATTGAATTTTATCTCGCCAAAATCAACCATACCATGTGCTTGCAGGTCACGTGCTTCATTCACCACTTTTGCAACATGTAACAGTGCTTTAGAGGGAATACAGCCCACATTTAAACAAACACCACCAATGCTGCTAAACTTCTCAATAAGAATCACTTTTTTACCCAAATCAGCTGCTCTAAAAGCCGCGCTATACCCACCTGGACCACTGCCTAAAACCACTACTTCCGCATGTAAATTACTCATTAATCTATCCTTATTTTTTAGTTTGAATTATAATAATACTTCTCGTAAATCTGTCAACATTCCACCAAAACGTGTTAGAAACTTAGCGGCAAGTGCGCCATCAATCACGCGGTGATCGACAGAGAGAGAAAGCGGTAACATAAGTCTTGGTACAAATTCTGAGCCGTTCCATACAGGCTTTATCGCTGACTTTGAAACGCCCATAATAGCGACTTCAGGCATATTAATAATTGGCGTAAAACCTGTTGATCCCAACAGTCCAAGACTAGAAATCGTAAAACATGCGCCTTTCATTTCATCAGGTTTAATTTTACCTTCACGTCCTCGATTGACCAAATCCATAAAATCACGTGCAATTTCAAACAAGCTTTTCTGATCTACATCCTTAATGACGGGTACTAACAAACCATTCGGTGTATCTACTGCCACACCGATATTAAAATATTTCTTAAGAATAAGATCTTCACCATCTGCAGAAAGTGAACTGTTAATTCTTGGGAATTCCTTCAATGCTTGAGCTGCCACCTTGATTAAGAAAATAAGTGGTGTCATTTTGACCCCTACTTTTTCAGCAACCGCTTTTTTGGCTTTTCTAAAATCTTCTAAGTCTGTAATGTCCGCATCGTCATAAAATGTCACATGTGGAATTTTCACCCAGTTACGATGTAGATTTTTACTGGTTAATTTATTAATTCTGGTTAAAGGTTGCGTTTCAATTTCTCCAAATTTTGAGAAGTCTACAACAGGATCTGCCAATAGATCTAAACCAGAGCCCGCAGAAACTTGACCTATTTGTACTTTATTGATCGCATTTTTGATGTAGTTATTACAATCATCTTTGGTAATACGACCTTTAGGTCCCGTTGCTGGAATTTTCTTAAGATCAATCTCAAGAATCCGTGCCAGACGACGTACAGCAGGCGAAGCATGAACTGGGCTTGTATGAGCTACCGGATCAACAACCGATTTAGCTGCGGCAGGCTTTGATGTTTCTTTCTTTGGCACTTCTTTCTTTGGCACTTCTTGTTTAGCTTCTGCCTTCGGCGCTTCTGTCGCAACTGGAGCTTGTGCGTTACCGCCACTTTGCTCTAACTGAATAATCACGTCACCCTTTGAAACTTTATCACCAAGATTAACCATGATTTCAACAACTTTGCCCGCATTAGGTGCTGGCACTTCCATGCTGGCTTTATCTGTTTCAAGCGTAACCAAAGAATCTTCTTCTTTGATCACATCACCGACGCTTACATTGATTTCAATCACATCAACACCGTCATAGTCACCAATATCAGGTACTATTACAGGCACAACCTGAACAGACGTAGATGTTGGTGCTGGAGTACTATCAGCTTTGGCTTCAGGTTGTTTTTCAGAAGCTGCTTCAGGCTCAACACCCACGGCTTCAACTTTAATCACCACTGTGCCTTCAGAAACTTTATCGCCAAGGTTAACCAAAATTTCTTTCACAACACCCGCTTGTGGAGAAGGCACTTCCATGCTGGCCTTGTCCGTTTCGAGTGTTAATAATGAATCTTCTTCTGCAATGGTATCCCCAACACTCACATTAATTTCAATCACTTCCACGTCTTGATAATCACCGATATCAGGAACCTTTATTTCTTGTAATGCCATGTCCTTATCCTCTCTCTACACTAAGGTTGGTTCGATGCGATCAGCATCAATGTTATATTTTTTAATCGCTTTTTTAACGATATCAAAACCAATATGACCTTCTTCAGCAAGCCCCGTTAAGGCTGCAAGTACGACATAGTAACAATCCACTTCAAAGAAGCTTCTCAAGTTTTCACGGCTATCACTTCGCCCAAAACCATCTGTACCCAGTACAACATAACGACTAGAGATATATTCTCTTAATTGCTCTGAGTAAAGTTTAATATGGTCAGTAGAAATAATGACAGGTGCATCACTATCACCCAAACATTTCTCAATGTAACTTGTTTTTTTCTTGACGCCTGGATGTAGCATATTCCATCGAGTTGCAGACTTCGCATCTCGATAAAGTTCATTGGCACTGGTAACGCTATAAATATCTGAGCTCACCCCAAAGTCTTTTTCAAGCAATTCTGCAGCTAATTCAACTTCTCTTAAAATAGTACCTGAACCCATTAAGCGAACATGCTTTTTGGCGCTAGATTTATTGGCATTGGCTTTTTTCGCTGACTTCAGTTTATACATTCCTTTAATGATCCCTTCTTCCGCACCTTCAGGCATGGCGGGATGCGTATAGTTTTCATTCATAAGCGTAATATAATAAAAAACACTTTCATGATTGACATACATTCTTTGCATACCGTGCCATAAGATAACAGCAAGTTCATAACCATAAGTTGGGTCATAAGATACGCAGTTTGGAATCAATCCTGCTTGGACATGGCTATGTCCATCTTGATGTTGTAAGCCTTCGCCATTCAAAGATGTACGACCCGCGGTGCCACCTAACAGAAATCCTCTAGCATGAGAATCACCGGCCGCCCACGCAAGATCACCAATACGTTGAAACCCAAACATAGAATAATAGATATAGAATGGAATCATGCCGATACGATGCACGCTATATGAAGTAGCAGCGGCTAACCATGAACAGAAACCGCCCGCTTCATTGATACCATCTTGAATAATCTGACCATCTACCGCCTCTTTATAATACATGATTTGATCACGATCTTCAGGTGTATATTTTTGACCCTCTGGATTGTATATACCAAGCTGACGGAAAAGTCCTTCCATTCCAAATGTTCTGGATTCATCCACCACAATCGGTACTAACCTATCTTTGATTGGTTTGTGGCGAGTTAATGCCACCAACATACGAACAAAACAAGTTGTGGATGACAGTTCACGCTCACCACTTGCCTCCATAAATAGTTTACCAAAGTCTTTGTAATGCGGGATATCTAACTTCTCATGCGCCTCAAAACGAGCAGGTAAATAACCACCCAGCTCCTTACGCTGCCAATGTAAATAATGCGCCTCCTCAGAATCTTTATCTAGAGTAATAAAATCAAGGTTTTCAACTTGCTCATCTGTTGCTGGAACATTGAATTTATCACGGATATGACGCAATGCCTCAACACTTAGTTTTTTAACATTGTGAGCAATATTTTTAGCTTCGCCCCATTCACCTAGGCCAAAACCTTTAATGGTTTGCGCAAGAATGACAACTGGCTGACCTTTAGTATCCATGGCTTTTTTATATGCCGCATACACTTTCGACTGATCATGTCCACCGCGGTTTAATCCCACCATATCATCATCAGACATGTGTTCAACCATTTTAGCAAGCTCAAGATTATGACTAAATATTAACTCACGAATCGCCGCCCCACCACGTGAACGAATATTCTGCATTTGACCGTCATTGATTTCAGTTAAACGCTTAATGATTAAGCCTTTAGGATCATTATCAAAAAGCTTCTGCCAGTTTTGGTCCCAAAGCACTTTAATGACATTCCAGCCAGCGCCTGTAAAGACACTGGCAAATTCTTCAACAATTTTACCATTACCGTACACAGGTCCATCAAGGCGCTGTAAGTTACAGTTAATCACAAAGATCAAGTTATCAAGGTTTTCTCTTGAGGCACGTGTTAAGGCCCCTAAAGATTCCACTTCATCCATTTCGCCATCTCCACAGAAAGCCCAAACTTTACGTCCAGTGTCTTCGGCAAGTTTACGGTTCTGAAGGTATTTCATAAAGCGCGCTTGATAAATAGCTTGCAATGGGCCTAACCCCATGGATACTGTGGGGAATTGCCAATAATCAGGCTGTAGCCAAGGGTGAGGATAAGACGAAAGTCCGGCTTCACGGTTAAAAGCTTGGCTTCTAAAGTTTTTAAGCTGCGTTTCTGTTAAACGACCTTCAAGAAATGAGCGTGCGTAGATCACAGGTGTCGTATGCCCTTGGAAAAATATTAAATCTCCAGCATAATCTTTACTCGGTGCTTTGAAGCAGTGGTTAAATCCAACTTCATAAAGCGTCATAATAGAGGCACCTGAGCCAATATGCCCACCCAGCGAACCATCTGCTTTGTTTGCTTTTGCGACAATCACGGCTGAATTCCAGCGGTGTATCGCTTCAATTTTATTTTCTATTTCAAGATCACCCGGATAATCTGCTTCATGCTCAACCGAAATAGTGTTCATGTATTGGATGTTTGCTTTTGCATAGGTAGAACGCAAACCAAACGCTGCCATTTTGTGATGAAGCTGATTGACAAGAAACGCGCCTCGTTCTTCGCCTTCTCTTTCAATCACGTCATTCAGTGCTTCAAGCCATTCTCGAGTTTCGAGTGCGTCCACATCCTTGACTTCTTTTATTTCTGTCATATATCCCTCCACAGAGATAGATCAATAAAGTTCGTGGTTATTATATGGAAAATTGCTCTAAAATACAGATAAATGTACCGCGGTGTTAAAACAATGTCCGTTTATTAAGCAAACAAGTTATTTTAAGCAAACTATCTACGCAGCTGCACAAGAAGGATTTAGAAAGATATGGATACCCACCAACATCTTTTTATCTTATAATTTCAGCATAAAATTAATTAACCTATGGTAATAAAATCATGTTCTGTCAAAAACTACAAAAAGAAGCTGCCCCTATGGGGTTTCCACCATTCCCTGGTGATTTAGGACAAAAAGTCATCCAAAACATCTCCCAAGAGGGCTGGGAAGCATGGTTAGGACACCAAACAATCTTAATCAATGAATATCGCCTAAACATGTTAGATGCTGAGGCTCGCAAATTTTTAAAAGAAGAAATGGAGAAATTTTTATTTGGAAAAGGTTCTGACATCCCTGATCAATTTACACCTAACGAATAGTAAGATAAAACAATGAGTAGTATTCCCAAAAGTCATATCAAACCGGGGTTAAAGGTTGCTATTGTCCAAAAACAAGATCAACGCACGGGTAATTTAACGGTTGGTGTTGTAAAAGATATCCTGACAAAATCACCTCAACATCCTCATGGCATAAAGGTTCGTTTACAAACTGGAGAAGTTGGTCGGGTTAAAGAGACCCTCTAAAGAAAACCTTCAATTATAACAATATCCTACCGCACAATTTTAAAACCTTGACTATAATCAAGTTTACAAGAAACTCGCACGCCTCCTCAAAACAATATGGGTAATTTCTGGCTTCAACCGAGAACAATCGTCGCCTACGCAGTAAGTTTGCTTGCGCTTGCTGAAATTGTTGACCTCACTATTGTTGCTGTCGCTATCCCACAAATGATGGGATCTTTGGGTGCTACCATTGATTCCATCGCGATGGTGACAACCGCTTATATCGTTGCCGCCGCGATCTTTATCATGCTTTCAGGGCTGGTTATTCGAAAGTATGGCATGAAACGCATCATAATGGCTTCTGGCATTATTTTTTTAGTCTCATCTATTTTATGTGGGCAATCTGACTCCTTACCAGAAATGATCTTTTTTAGAATCATTCAAGGCATTGGCGGCGCATTCCTCCCTGCCGTTGCACAATCTTATATTGCTAAAAACTTTGTTGGGCAAGAGCAAACAAAAATAATGATTGTCTTTAGTTTAGTGGTTGTAATGGGGCCTGTGATCGGTCCAGTTTTGGGTGGGCTGCTCGTTGCCAACCTTAACTGGCGCTGGATATTTTACGTCAATGTACCTATATGTTTTGTCGGGCTTGCATTAATCAGCATTTACATGAAGTCAGATGCCATTAAAAAAATCAATATCGACTATATCAGCTTTGCCTTCATGGCCATAGGCATAGGATTACTTGAATATTTTATTGATGAAGGTAACAGTAATGGCTGGTTTAACTCAATTGAGATGATTATTATTCTTACAACCTCCCTAATTCTTATTAGCTTTTTTATTTGGCGGGGACTATGGGGCTCCACTGTTATTAATTTTAATATCTTCAAAAATGCAAACTTCGTCTTTAGCTGCTTGATGATGTTTGTATTTATGTTATTTGCCACAGCATCTTTCGCCTATTTCCCCACCATGATGCAGAATATTTTCAATTACCCTGTTGACACCGCAGGCTATATCACCGCCCCTCGAGGGCTAGCAGCGGTCGTCACCGCGCTATTTATCCCGAAAATATCTAATATTCTTGGTGAAAAGCTAGTTGTTGTCTTAGGGATATTTTCTTTCTCAATCGGTTGTTTTATGCTATCAAGCTATGGTCCTTCCGTAAGCATGGGTTATGTTATTACTTCGATGATATTTCAGGGTTTTGGCATGATGGCTTTCTTTGTGCCCATGATGCAAATTTGCTTTCTTGGAATTTCCAACGAAGAAAATACAGATGCTTCTGGTGTATTTAATTTCTTCAGAAACTTTGGCGCATCAGTCGGCACTTCTGTAGCTGCCACCACTATTTCCCACCAAATACAAGTCAACTATAATGATTTAGGGCAGCATATCTCACCTTATGCTCATGGGTATCAATTATGGATACAAAATTTACAAGGTGTCAGCGAGACGATGCAAGTTGCCATCGCTCAGCTACTGGTGCACCAACAAAGCGCATTTTTAAGTTATTTGGACACCTTCTACCTATGCGCTATTGGGATGCTCTTTATTATTTGGACACCTTTCATATTGAAAACACACCCTGATTTAACCGAACATAAGGATGAGGACAATCATGACAACCACTAAGAAAAAGTCATATAAGCAAATCATTATTGGTGTATGTGTCATTATACTTGCCAGTGTGTGTATATTGGGATATTGGTTGTATACAAAATATCATCCCAGCACGGATAATGCCTATGTTCAAGCTAATATTATTGACATATCCCCACAAGCTAGCGGCTTCATCAAAAAAGTACATGTTCAAAATAATCAATATGTTAAACAGGGAGATTTATTAATTGAAATTGATCCTGTTAACTACAGTATTGCACTCAGCAAGGCTCAGAAAGATAAGTTATTGGCACAACAACAAACGCTGAATGCTCTCAAACAAATTAAAAATGCGCAAGCCAATGTGGCAAAATCTCAATCAGATCATACATTTGCAAGCAGTATGGCAACACGTTATGCCGCTCTTTACGCACAAAAAGCAGGTTCTCTACAAGATAAACAAAAATACCTTAATCAAGCCCATCAAGCAAAACAAGCACTTAACCAAGCAACATCTTCTGTTGAACAAGCACAGGTCAATTATGAGGTTGCAAAAACGCAAGTTGCTATTGCTCAAATTGGCATTGAAAATGCAAATGTGAATAAATCTTATACAAAACTATATGCTCCAGCAGCAGGCTATGTTGGCAACCTTGATTTACAACAAGGTCAACTTGTGGGACAAGGGCAAAAATTATTTGTGCTGATTGATGATGCCAGCTGGTGGGTAGATGTAAACTTAGAAGAAACTCAATTAAGCCGTATAAAATCAGGGCAATCCGCTTCCATCGAACTAGATATGTATGATCATGATTATACAGGAAATGTTGAAAGCATTAGCTATGCCAGTGGCAATACCTATTCTTTATTGCCAGCTCAAAATGCAACGGGCAATTGGGTAAAAGTGACACAACGCTTTACGGTTAGAGTCAGAATGGAAAATAATGAGCATTACCCTTTAAGAGTGGGTGCCAGTGCGAATGTTTCTATTAATACAACCAACTAAACGAGAATATGGTGATGAAATATAAACTGATAACGATCCTATCATTTAGCGCGTTACTCACAGGCTGCTCCTTCTTCAGCCCTGAATATAAAAAACCAAATATTGAAGCACCAAGCTCATGGAACAGCCAAGGTGCTGGCACCCACACCGAACAAACAAATCTACCTGATCTTGCTTGGTGGAAAAAGTTTAATGATCCTCAGTTGAATAAACTAATAGAAAATGCACTCAAAAATAACAACAATATCCAAGTTTCCATGGGCAATATCATCCAAGCACAAGCCTCTCTGCAAAAAGTAAATTATTCTTGGTTGCCAACTGTAGATATTGGTGGTTCAGCATTTACAGGAAAGGCTTTTAATACGAATTTTGATAACACATCTGGCAACGTACTAATAGATAAGCTAGATCCTGGAAATTCACCTGAAATTTCTGGATATAATGTTGGAATTGCCTCAAGCTACAACTTAAATATTATGCGCCAACTCAAAATGGGCAATATTGCAGATTTAAATCTGGCATTACGCGATCAAGCAAAAAATGCAGCTCGACTTGCCATCATTAGCCAAGTCTCTGGCAACTACTTTTCTTTTCTTGGATTACAAAAACAGTTAATGCTACAGCAACAGCTATTAACTGATGCCAAAAGCACACGCAAATATATGAAGATACAATATGCAAATGGTAGCGTTTCTAGTATTCGCTTGGCAGGGATCAATCAACTTATTGCAATACTACAAAGCCAAATCCCCTCACTTAAAAATAAATTGACCCAGGTACAAAACGCACTACGAATCCTTACGAATAGGAACCCTGGAAAAATTATTACAAAGAATAATTTTGATAATATCCAAACCAGTGGCATTATCCCTGTCAACTTACCCTCAGAGGTTTTAAAGTCTCGTCCAGATGTCGCTATTGCTGAATACCAATTACAAATGAGTAATGAGGATATTGGTGCCACAGCTTCCAAATTTTTTCCTTCCATAAGTTTAACTGGATTACTTGGACATGCTACGGTTCAATTAGCCAATCTATTTACCCTAGGCGCTGCTTTCGGTGGAGTCTCTTTAGGTGCCGCTGTACCCATATTTAACATGGGTATCTTTGCAGATATTAAGAAAAGTAAAGGTGCTTATTATTCTGCTCATTACCATTATGTTGAAACGGTTCGAAATGCTTTTATGGAAGTGGATAATGGACTATCTCAAAACAGCACCGTTAACCAAACCTATGAACAGCATAAAATTGCGTTTGAGAGTGCAAAAGAGCAATATCGACTTGCCACAATCATGTATCAACAAGGTTCAATCAGCTATATGGAGACTTTAATCGCCAAGATGAATACGGATTATGCGAGATCTGAGTTAAATAAATATAAAATGCAGCAAATGGATAGTATTGTAAATTTATATGATGTGCTCGGGGGTGGATACAATGTTAATAACTATATTGAATTCAAAAAATTTAATGATGAGCATGACGCTTAAGGAAATTTAAAAAAATAGAGTCCTCGGATAACTGACAGAGCTTTTAATGACACCCACCTTTAGCAGAACAAGCATCACCACAACCACCTGCAAATTGTGGTCTAAATGTCGTTCGATCTGAAAAATAATGCATTGCATAAATAATACTGCCTAGTGCCGAAATCGCAATGATGATATTAATACTTGCATACATCGGTTGCACAAATATCTGTGATGCCTGATACACAATCACCGCGGCACAGTAAGCCAATGCCGTACTCCACAATACAGATAACCACGCCCAGCCACGCCCTGCTTCACGACTCATCGCACCAATTGTCGCCACACAAGGCACATAAAGTAATACAAAGAGCAAATAAGCAAAAGCCGCTGCTGTTGAACCAAAAGAGGTCACCATCGTCCCCATAGAGGTTTTATCCATATGCCCATCCGCTTCATTTGCCGTAAATGGGTTTGCAAATGTTTCCCATGTCATATTTTTAAAGCCATGAAAGGTTGTGGTAAATGCAGCACCTAGCTGACCCCAAAAATCATAATTCTCGCCAGCAGAAGCCATGTCTTGTGGTTTGTCTTGCGTATAAAGTGTATTCAATGTTCCTACGACCACTTCTTTTGCCAAAACACCCGTTACAAGTCCAACCGTTGCAGGCCAGTTATCTTTTTGGACGCCCATTGGTTCGAAGATAGGCGTGACCGTTTTGCCCACTTGAGAAAGAATCGAATCTCTTGAGCCATCAACCACCACATGCCCATTTAGCTGAATAGAGTTTAACGCACCAATTAATAGACACACAGGAATAATGATCTTGCCTGCTCTAAAGATAAATCGCTTCAAACGATTCCAGGTGTGGATCAAAATTGTTTTAACATTTGGTAAATGATAAACTGGAATCTCCATAATAAAAGGCGTGTTATCACCTTTTAACAACGTGCCTTTCACAACCAATCCTGTAATTATGGCTCCCATAATGCCCAAAATATAAAGCAAGAAAACAATCAAAGCACCACCTGTTGGGAAAAAAGCAGAAGCAAAAACAGCAAAAATTGCCAGTCTTGCACCACAAGAAACAAAAGGTGCCATCATAATGGTAAGCAAACGATCACGTCTTGTTTCTAATGTGCGAGTTGCCATCACCGCAGGCACATTACACCCGAATCCTACAATCAGTGGTACAAATGACTTACCTGGAAGTCCTATGGATTGCATAATCCGATCCATCACAAAAGCTGCTCGCGCCATATAACCTGAGTCTTCCAGTAAAGAAAGGAAAAGAAACATACAGCCTATTTGCGGTATAAATGTCAGCACTGTATTAATGCCCAAGCCAATCCCCTGTGAAAATACGGCTGTCAGCCACAAAGGCAACCCCATGGACATCCCAAGATGCATCGCCCCATCAATAAAGATCACTCGTGATGTATCATCAAACAAGGGTTGGAGTGCCCCACCAATCGTGATTGAAAATTCAAACATCATATACATAATAAATAAGAAAATAGGTAAGCCTAAATACTTATTCATACAGACAGAGTCAACCATTTCTGTAAGTCGGTGTCGCCTAACTTTAAGGCTGTTACATGTTGTTGACAATATATGTGAAATTGCTTTATACCTGCCTGATGGAATCTCAACACTTAAACGCGTGTTTTTCCTTAAAACTTCTTCATCAATGCTTTGAATGGAGGTTTCTGATACCATGCTTTTGGCATAAACATCCCCTTTCACAAGACGAATAGCAAGCCAGTTATGATTAACATCCGTAACCAGATCATTATTTTTTGCAAGAATGAATTGAATGTCTTTAATAGCTTGTTGCGGATAATATTGATAAACATCAAAAGAAGCGGACTTATGCGTTGAGACCACAGCATCTTTTAATTCATGGATACCCACCGCTTTACGTCCAATCATTGGAATAACTTTAATACCAAGCTCTTTTTCAAGCTTATCAAAATGGATGATGAAGCCTTTGTCTTTTGCAACATCAATCATATTAACCGCAAGAATAACTGGCACACCCATCTCAATTAATTGCATGGTTAGAAATAAATTACGTTCAAAATTTGAAGCATCTACCACATTTATGACAGCATCAGGCTTTTCGTTTAATATAAATTTACAAGCAATCTGCTCATCTAAAGCATTCCCATCCGAGCCTACTAGGGAATATAACCCTGGCAGATCAACCACTTCAACACTTTGTGAATCATGGACAAAATGCCCTGATTTCTTGTCAACGGTAACGCCTGCCCAGTTTCCCACTTTTTGACGCGCACCTGTTAGGGCATTAAAAATAGTGGTTTTACCGCAGTTTGGATTTCCAACGAGTGCTATTTTCATACCGCTTCCACCTCAACTAATGCAACCTCTGACTTTCTCATTGAAACAGAATAACCTTGAATTTCAATTTGATAGGGATCACCCAATGGGGCCAGTTTACGGATTGTAAATTGAGCACCTGGAATAAAACCCATAGACATCAATTTTTGCATATAGCCACGAGGACAGGCAGAAGTAAAACCATTAACCTGATATTTTGCACCCTTTTCTAACATCATTCACAATCACTTCAGAATAAATTGATTGGATTGGATTATACAGATAATGGACAATATGTCAAGTTAATAGGAATAGTTCTCACTCGCATTTGAGAAATAAGCTTGTTATTTGATTTAGATTAGATATCTGAATTCCACGGAAAAACGCGTAGAGCCAAGAACCCAATACTATACTAGCCTTATAGCACCCACAACGTCATAGCGGTTACGCCAGATAATAAATCGATCACTCTACTATCACATAAATCATACAGCAATAAAGAGCCCTTATTTTTAAAGCAAGCGACCATTAAAAATATTACTGAAGGCAAGAGTTTTGAGGGGGACGTAGAGGCAAAAACATTATATGAATCTGGAAAATATTTTAACAAGAAAACCCTTACCACTGTTGAACTAACAAGAGTAAGCCAAGAGCTAAAGAAAGCTAACCCATTATTTAAGATCACGCATATCCTTGATCGAGAATTTGACGACAATGACTATCTTGAACTTCTGAATAACACCTTATCTGATGAGTACGTGATAAGATCAAAGAAATCTAGATCACTTGATAGCATAGGAGGTGACGGTAAAAAGGCACCGTCAAGTTAACTTTTTGAGTGCTTAGAGGGCAATTATAGCAAATTTTAGGCGCAGAGGACCTCATGAGCCGCATCATCCCAAATATCTCTTGCCAAGTTAAATTGACAACGTCTTTCCTCAGCCGAATTCCTATATCTGCCTACGGCAACTGAAAATATATTTCTAGTTCTCCTCATCAACACCAGCATCTTCTGCACACCCTGAAGCGACTTGAATTTCACCAAGCACTTCTCCTTTCGCCTAGTGGGCTGGTGAGAGTTTTCAGCTCGATTGTTTAAGCGTTTATGACTTCTATGGTCGGCTCCCGGCATCATATATTTAATCGGCCTAAAGTAACTTTTTAATTTATCCATAACTATGACTCTAGGCGCTAGATACGAGCCTAATAAACGTGTAAGAAATCTAATCGCTGCCTTCTTATTCTTCCTTTTTTGGAGAAATATATCTAGCTCCTGACCCTCTGAATCAACCGCACGCCAGAGGACGTATTTGATGCCATTGACTTTGATATTCATTTCATCCAAATGCCATTTATCTGTTGGCTTACGTTCACGTTTTTTAATAACCTCAGTAAACTTGGAGCCGAATTTATTGCACCAGTTTCTGATGGTTTCGTGAC